>ERZ773237.2441-NODE-2441-length-12515-cov-3.913884_pt1 | contig 12515 bp, 9 predicted proteins | sample MGYA00580990_ERZ773237 | MGnify/ENA primary metagenome ERZ773237 (study PRJEB29015, sample SAMEA2737749) | human gut metagenome | biome: human gut; feature: human-associated habitat; material: faeces | place: China | collected 2012 ...
CCTGCCTCTTTGCAGAAGCAGACGCTCACTTGGATATTCAGTTTTATATTGCAGTTGCTAGTATACCCATATAAAGATAATAGCGGCAGGAACATATATCACTGCCGCTATTATATATTTGCTGTAAGTATCTTAAAAACGGAAATTATTATTTGAAAAGCTAAAACAAGTATTGGGCTATACTGCTTCTCTGGAAATCATCTAGGCTCTCAATTTCCCCATTAAAACGAATTTCCGTCTGATCAATGCTTTCGACACAAGGCTTCAGCCACTCAATTTCTTCAAACGAAAATCCATATCGAAGCATCCATATCTCGGTTGAATCCTCTGTTCCATACTTGATATATTTTGCCAACCTTTCAGCCCGATTGTCTTGATATGCAAGATAGTACTGATGAAAAATCGCATAGAACAAATCGCTCAATTTAAATCCTATAAGTTTATCAAGAAAATCATATGTATCGTAGACAATACGGTCGTAATCAACATCCTTCCCCTTTGTCCCAACCGGAAACAGAGGATAAGCACGTAATTCTTTATCCGGGATATCGCTATAACCCGCAATGTACCGAACTGGTAGATTATCCGCACGATTTTGCTGACCCGCTTTTGCTAAAAATCGCCGCTGGGCAACATTAGAAACATAAGCATATCGTTCTTGACAGATTTTGCTAAACGTTTTGCCATGCACTTTCCAAATCATTATTTTAATTGCTGAATCAAAAACATACTTCTCTGCCGCAGTTAGCTCTCGTCCCAGATACTGCTTATATAAGCATTGAAAATCTTCATATACTTCTTTTGCCACCGCATTAGGCAATACAAAATCTGCCCCGGTAAACATCATATCCAGCAATGTGGGGACAAGAGTAGTAACGCTGTCGATCTTTATTCGTAAGGTTATACTCATCTGAGAATTCTCCGGTTTTAATTGCTTCTTTGTATTCCTCATATTTCTCATCCATTTTATCATCTGTGATATCCAATCGAGATTTTGACGAGAGAATGTTCTTCTTTTGATACACTTTTCGGAATCTGCTCATTGCATTCGGTCGCAAAATGACACTTCCAAAGTCAAATATGGGCTTGGCTGTAGATCGGCCAGCTCTGCCTATCAGGTTTTTTACAGAAAGCGTTTTGCTTTCTTCAAAGCGGTCAAGATAGACTACATCGAATGGCATATTGATACCTTGCTCCAGCGTAGAAGTTGCAAAACAGATTTTACAGAAGCCTTGTTGCGTAAAATGCTCTAATATCAAACGAGCTGTCAAGGGCATTGAGCCATGATGAACTACAATGCCGCACCTCAGTTTTTCAAGCATATCCGAGTTATAAAACAGCTTATCTGTTGTTGAAGCGCCTATGTAATCCTTTAGCTCATCTATCATTTTTATTGCAATTGGATCATCAATGGGTTGGCACATAGAAATATACTTTTGAAATTGACCATATATCTGTTTGCTGTAAATATGGGACTTTGGAACATAGATCAGCACGCTGCCGCCTTTTTTCAACGCCGATTCAATTGGATCAAAGTCTGCTTCTAACTTGCGCTTTCCTAATGTTGTAGGATCACTTCCAAAATGATAGAATTTCTGGCTTGTGATGTCGTGGGTATAAAATATTTGTCCAACATTTTTTAATTCATAATTGCTGTATGTTGCAGTTGTATTGATGATTTCAATATCATTTTTCTGCAATTGCGCCTCAGGGTTTTCAATAAACGGATGGGCAAAAACGAATTTCGAATTCGGAAAATACTTAAGTGCCCGTCTCACAATACTATCAAAGTAAAGGCCACGGACCGAATGCTCATCACTGAGTTGGGCTTCATCAAATAGTATCAGATCAATTTTTAGCCAATCCTTGTTTTTAAACAGCTCTTTCGCACGCTCAGGTGTCAATATAAAAATATTTCGGTGAACGTGTTTGGTGTTTATCCTGTCAACAAATGTTAAAACATTTACACTCTTTCTATCTACGAGGCGGTTCAATCGGTCATAATATTCGTTAATAAGAGCCCTTGATGGAACAATAACAACCACATCATTGGAACATTCCGAAATAAGATGTCGAAACACAAAAGATTTTCCTGTACTTGTTGGCGCTGAAAAACTGAAGTACTGTAAATCTCTTATCTTTTTAAGAATATCCGCCTGCATCGGCGTATAATCACTGCCGAACTCACCCTTGAGTTCTTGATGATACATTTCGAATACTGATCCTGCAAGGTTTTCAATTTGAGGGTGTTTGAAAAACAGCCCCATCGTGGTAATAATCTCTTGCTCATACTTTTTAAAATACTCTGGCTGAAATAATTTGAAGTATGACGCTATTTCTAAAACAACCGAGCTACGGGGCCCATTTTGATAGATTTCAGATTTGACATATTCGATAATCTGATTCAAATCTTCGCCTCTTCGAATTTTTGCAATGATATTGCCCTTTTCCAAAACAGTATTCATAAGTCCACCGCCACCAAAATGAGTTCTTCATATTGAAGTAGAGCTTGAAAGTCAGAGCGTTTTTTGATATTAGCAATTATTCTATCTGTGCTGGTAGTTTTCGCCGAAAATGCCGCAGAAAATCCTTTGATGCCATTGGCTGCTCTTTGTAAAGCTGATGTTGTGCAGAAAGGCTTTAATTCCGGAAGATCCTCAACATCTTTTTCATCCCCGATAAAATCCACAATTTGTGGCAATGCTGATGAATACGCTGTTGTAGCAGTAACGTACTTTGCTTCCCCAAATATAACCGTGTCCGTGGTTTTATTCTGCGAATGGAAATCGAATCCAGGGTTACCTGACCGCTTTTTCCCAACAAGTTCAGCAAGGGGAATGTCCAAATAATCCAGTTTAGAGATCATAGTTTCTCTGGCCAATTCAGATACTACATACTCGCCAGCATCTTTGGTGATACCGTCATCGACACATTGATCGAACTTCGCTTTTATATCTTCTATGGTTTTAGTTGCCCGAGATTCAAACGCTTTTTGTTCAAAGTCTTGATCGAATTTACTGAGCCAAGAGAGATCCATGAGCACACGCAAAATACTTTTTAAAGTGACCGAGATATCTTCGGGATCTATTCTAAAAAACTGAACTTTTGCTGGAGAAAACTCAATTAGCACTTTATGGTCAGTTATCTTCAAGACTTTCACCTCATTTCAAAATATCGCTCAATACGACCCAACTGTCACTGTTAATATCCTCAGAATAGTTGTCCATACAAATACACAGCTCTTCGCTTTTCTCATCGTAGCGGACAATACCGCCCTTTAATCTGTAGCGGTCCAAATAATCTTTCAGAACAGCAAACTTTTTCGGCGTAAAAATGTCAATATCTTGACTGTTGCCGCTACGGTCAAACCCACCCTTGGTTTCCACAATCCAAACCTCGTCGTTTACGCCAATTATATAGTCAGGATAGAAATTCTTTTGCTTGTCGGAATTATCCGCATAAACAATAGATAAATACTCATTACCTTTGTCACCGTTTTTATATACCCAGTTCACGGTGTCGCACTTTTCGCAGAATTTTTCGAATTTGCGTTCCGAAGAGGAGCGGACTTCCGCTGAAGAAAGGTAACCCTGATATACATTTTTCTTCATTTCCAACTGTGTCTTTGCCGTACCATCATAGGTGAAGAGGCAGGATTGTGGAATATGAAACGGCACCTTGGATACCTGACTGATATCGAGGGTAAGCTGCTGAAGTTCAGCTGCCATCGCTTCACGCACGGTGTGGCGTAGTAAATCGGCATTGTTGATAACAAAGGCATAAACCTCTCTCGGCTCCATTGCGAGGATCTTGCGGCTATATGTAAAATTACGATCGAACAGTTTACGAATGATCGTGTTCATATAGCTATATTCCATTCCGATCTCCATACCAATCTTACCCACCTTCTGATGATACATATGTCCGTGGTCGTGGGTGTTCAGCTTTTCGGTAATGACGATTGTGTTCATATCTGCCGAAGCAAAGTCTAAGGTTGCAGTTTCACCCGAAAAGGTATGGCGCAAAATATCAGCACTAAATTCAAATCCTGCCGCCTGTAATCGTGCCTGGTTCTCTGCTTTATTCGTGCCAGTCTTGAATGTTTCTTCAAAATACTTTGCGACGGAAAGTAGGGCCTTCTTCGGATTGCGGTGATCCGTTACCATCGTTCTCTGCTCAGATGTCAATGTGATGTTCTTATACTCATTTTTGAGGAACAAGGTAACTGCTTCCAAAGCCCCTTTGCCAAGGCTCAATTTGACACCGGCAGTGAATTTTTCATCGAAAGTATAGAGATAACAGCTATCCAGCAAATCCTTGCCATAATGGTGCGCCTCAGGCATACGACGAATACGCCCGATGGTTTGAATTTCGAAGGTTTCATCCATATTGTCACGAAGTTTTACCAAAATAGCAGCTCTCGGGCAGTCCCAGCCCGTGGCAACAGCTTGCTTGATGATAACAGCAACAGAAGGAGCATTGGTTTCTTCAATGTCATCCAAGTTTTCGTGCATATCAGAGAGCCATACTGCAAGCTGGCCATTCTCATAGGTTACGCCTTGCGTTTCAAACCAGCGTTCCACATCATCCTGCAATTTCTCCGATTTATTTGGAATCTGTACTACGATCAAAGGGTTAATGTCCTTCCCGGCGGAAAGAAATTCTGCACGAATTTCACGCTGCTTGGCATAGGCCTGCTCTAGGAGATAGTTGGTTGCATTCTCCATTTCCACCTGCTGCGGAAAATCCTGATTGATAACCAGCATCTTTTTGATAAGACCAGCTGCAATAACTTCTTCCTCAGGAATCTCGATCACTTCAGCTTTGGCAATGCCCTTAGGCGTAGCAGAACAGCGAATAATCTTCTCCGTGCGGAAATACTGGATAATTTCATCTGCTTTGATTGTGTTGTTCTGATGGCTCTCATCCACAATGATGATAAAGCGCAGGCCGTCGTTCAGTGCGTGCTCGATATGTTCCAGAAAGTTTGTCCGTTCGCTGTCTTTGAGAGCATTGTTGCCTTTCTTCGTGAGTTTCTCCCAGTTAATAAAGCAACTGTCATTTTCTTCAAATCCCGCCGTCATCACATCGGAAAGCAGCTTTGTCTGCGAAGCGTGGATATACTTATCCATTTTTGCCTTGCTCTGTTCCTCAAGATTGCCTTTGCCGGGAGTGAGCCAAACGAACACCGTTTTCGGGTAAGACTGTATGTATTGGTGCATAAAGTAAGTGAGGATGATGGTTTTTCCACTTCCAGTGGGGCTTTTCAGGATTATATCTCTGACGGGCTTGTCCATCGCCTCAAACAACGACTTTACTGCATTGAGCTGGAATTCCTTCAGTTCCATAGTCAGCCCTCCTTCGACTTATTAAATGACTGTTTAATAGAGTCACTCAACAGTTGCTTTGCTTCCGGGGTGTCCATTACTGTGGTCACCGCACTGCCAAACATACCGAGTACACCTTTGATAGTTTCTGTTGCCATTGCATTTTCACCATCTTTTTGTTGCTTAAGCAGGCTGTTTTCGAATTCCTTCTGCTGCAATTCCAGCTTGTTCTTATGATCTTGTTCTTTTGCTTCCATATCCAGCCTGTGAGCTTCTTTGAGATGCTCTATATCAACCTTGTGCTGCTCCATAAGCTTTTCTAAATCGTGCTTGTTTTGTTCTTTAATTATACTGATTTGCGAAGCAGCATTTTTGCGAGCAACAATATATGTCACAATTCCTGTTATAATGGCTGGAATACAAGCTATCGCAAGTGTTTTTAAGAATTCTACCATTTTAGCCCTCCTGCAAATCTCGGTAGTAGTAATCCGGAATAATACTAATCTCAATCTTGTTTTTGAAAAGTGCCGTTTCCTGTGCTTCGTCAGGCAGGAGGTCGTGTCCCATATAGAGCCGACGGCATTTCGCAAAGCGGTCTTTGTCGGCAATAAATGCGGCTAATTCATCCTCGGTCAGCACGATGGCAATTTCCTCGTTGCCCGTAAAATTGATGCCGTTTTCCAGCTCCACCAGCTCCCGGATATGACGGAGCAGTTCATCGGCGTACTCGTAGTACATACGATCCGAAATAGGTACATAGTCAACTTTATAGTATTTCAGGCTGGCGGCATAGTCTTCTTTATCAATGACACGGCGGATGCGTTCGTAGGTCACATCCCGACAAATGCCGTTTTCGTTGTTGGTGCAGAGGATAAAACGACGGGCGCTGCCCTCGTGCTCGGCGTTGTATTTGAGGACGGCATTGCCTGTAGTTCCGCTTCCTGCAAAAAAGTCAAGAATCAAACTGTCATCGTTTGAGGCGATCTGCAAGATTCGCTCGATGAGTCGAGTCGGCTTTGGTGTGCTAAAGGGCGCTTTGCTGTCAAAAACCGCCATAATCTCTTTTTTTGCTTCATCCGTGTGGCCAACCTCAGTATAAAGCCAAAGGTTTGTTGGCAGTTTTCCGCCAACATTGCTCAAGTATGTTTTTCTGGCAATTCCGCCCTTTCCACCTTTTGTGAAAAAGAATCTCGGCCACTGCCCACGCTCGTACACAGATAGCGCCTTCTTCTTGGAGACTTCCAAAGAATCCGACAGTACGATAGCCTGAATACCTTGCCGCACTTCCTGCTCTTTTACACCGCAAACAGCAGCTCTTTTGTGAGCATCATTTAAGTCACGGAGTTCATAATTGCACCAGCCGCACATAATCTCCAGCATCTGATCTTGTTGGTAGCGCCAGCAAGATCCGTTTGCCGGGTATAGCATCTTGCCAGTAAAAGGATGCTGAATTGCATAGACCATTCCTTGGTGTGTTGATGCTCCCGGTGCATAGGCGTTATCAGTTCTCCACATAGCAAAATCGTTGTCCGGGTTTTTGTATTTTGCGTCCATTTCAGCGGTTCGCGGGAGTTTTTTAGGGCTCCACTCCTCCGAACGGCTGTAAACCAAAAGATGCTCCACTTCGGTCACAATGCCCTTGGAATCGTTTCTTGCTGAGTAATTGCGTTGCCACGATATGTTCGACACGAAGCAATTCTCGCCAAAAATCTCATCACACAGTAACCGTAGACCGGCTTCCTCCCGGTCGTCGATGGAGATAAAAATCACGCCGTTCCCGTTCAGAAGTCGTCTGGCAGTTTTGAGTCGTTCTTCCATAAATGACAGCCATTTTGAATGCGTAAAGCAGTCGTTCTTATCTACAAAAGCATCGTCGTAGATGAAGTCTTTATTGCCCGTATTATACGGAGGATCAATATAGATAAGGTCAATCTTACCACGATGCGTCTTTTCCAACAGTTTCAGTGCGGCAAGGTTGTCCCCTTCAAGCAGGAAATTCATCTGCCCACCGTGGTCAATAAACAGATCTGCCTCTTCGGTCAGCACCGGCGTATGGGTATCCAACACCTCATCGATTTCCTCCCGATGCTCCTCGAACACGAGACCGTACTTTTTCCCGTTCACATCTTTTTCGAGTTCGGACAGGTAGGCGAGCAGGTTGCCCGTATTCTCATCCTGCGGTGCTGCAGCGATAAAGGTACGAATCTGCTTGATTTTGTCCAGCAGATCGTCCCGCTTCTTTTTCGAAATATTGGTGCTCATCGTGCATCCTCCAATATGGTTTAATTCATAATTTCTGCCCCAAAGTGCCAATTTGGCACTTTGGAACCACCGTGCTGGCACTTTGGGATTTCACCAAAGTATCAATTTGATACTTTGGAAGCTGAAAGCTGATACTTTGAAATTCGTCAGCCTCATCCGACTGCCACTTCGACCTTTTTGCCGCTGAAGGCCACGCCGTATTTATAAATCGTCCTGACCCCGGCTGTCGTCAGCTCGGTTTCGTATTTCTTGTCGTTGATCTGCTGCAAGGCCGTCTCGGACAGCTTTTTCAGCTGCTCATCGCTGCAATTTTTCTCCGCTTTCAGTTCGATCAGGATACCCGGAAGACCCTTTTGCGTGGGCTTCAGCTGAATGTCATAGCGCCCGTCGCCCGATTCCCGGTTGGAGGTTACGAAAGCGCCGCCCAGCAGGGCGCACAGTCCCAGCATAAAGCCGTGGTAGAAATTCTCCCCAGCAGTATCGAAGGAGCTGACCGACTGGGTCAGCAGCGTCTGTATCTGCGCTTTCAGCCGTGCGTTATCGCCGGAGAAGATGGCCTCCTGAACGGAAATCGCCGTGGACGGCGGGATCAGATTCTCCAGCCGCTGCAAAATCTCCTTGTTATACACCAGAGAAATCTCCCGGTTGGGCAGGGAGACCTCGCACATAAAATCGCCGCTGAAGGAAGGCGTGGTTTTCAGTGCCTTCAGATAGCCGGTCACCAGCAGGAAGCTGTAAATGGTGGAGGGATTGCTTTTGATCTGCGGATAAATCACGCCGGTGTCGATGAAGGTGGTGAAGGTCTCGCCGTTGACCAGGGAGGTCAGACGGTTATAAATCTCCTCATCTGCCTGGGCAAGCACTTCCCCGATAATATCGTTGCTGCCGGTGGAGACCCAGAAGGGTCTCGGCTCACACTCGTTGCTGAAGTAGTTGACCACCGACCACGGGTTGAAAATCTCCGTCTTGCCGAAGCGGTAGCCGTCGTACCATTGGCAAATTTCGTCGTACTTATCGGCAGCGCCGTAATATTCTGCCATCTCTATCACCTCGTCGGCGGTGAAGCCGAAGTAGGCGCTGTATTTGTTGTCCAGCACGGAGTTGATGGACAGGTTGTTCATCCCGCTGAAGATGCTCTCCTTGGCCACCCGCAGAATGCCGGTGAGGAAGCCGAAGGACAGGTGCTGATTATCCTTGAACCCGCCGGAAAACAGGTTCCGCATAAACCGGATGACCTTGTCGTAATAGTCCTTCTGGTAGCCCTGCTGGATGGGTGTGTCGTACTCATCGATGATGATAATGGGCGCAACGGCATAGTGCTTGTGCAGCATAGCGGACAGGTCCAGCAGTGCAGAAGCCAGCTCTACCTCGCTGACTTTGCCGTCTGCCAGCTTTTCATAGGTCTTTTTGCTGTACTCGTCGCACTTATCGCTGGTCAGCAGCTCTTTGTGCCGCTGGGTCTCCTTTGCGAAAATATCCCGAATGGCCGCAAAGGTCTCCTCCCAAGTATCAAACTTCACATCCTTGAAGGTCAGGAAGATCACAGGGTACTTGCCCTGATAATCCCGGTACTTCTGGCCGCAGGCCCAGATCTTCTTATCCTGGAAGTAGACGGAAGTATCCTTGTCGCTCTTTTCAAAATAAGTGCGCAGCATATCCATATTCAGCGTCTTGCCGAAGCGGCGGGGACGGGTAAACAGTGTCACCATCGGACGCTCGTCGATAAAGTCCTTGATCATCATCGTCTTGTCGATGTAGTAGTATTCCGACGAGGCAAGGCAGTAGTTGGACACGCCGATGGGCAGGGGCAGCTTCGGCGCGCGCTCCGTCTTGCGGAAAGCGCCCGTCTTGAGCCGCTGATCCGCCGGCTTCTGCGTATCAGCGGGGATCAGCCAACGATTGCCCTGCTTTTCCGCACCGGCGATTCTCCCATTCTTGCAGAGCGTCGCAACTCTCCGCTCCGTTATATTCCAGCGCACTGCCGCCTCTCTTACCGAGATCATTTCAGCCATAGGGGATACCTCCACGCATAAAATCACAAGTACATTATACCCGAGCAAAAGAACAATGTCAACAAAGTTCGGAACAATGTCGTTTCAAAGCAACATTGTTCTTTTCTGCACACAAAACAAGCGGAGGCCATAGGCCCCCGCTTGCTCGTTACCCGTATACAATTTCCTGCATCACGGCCCCGTTTGCCCGATGTCGGATGCCGTTCATTTTTCGCACCCACGCCATCGAGTCATCGGCTTTCAAGGCCTCCGTCACGCCCTCGGTGTCTGCGTATTGTCCTACCAGCCGAAGAAAGAGTTCCTGCGCCTGCTCCTCGATGTCTGCGAGGTGCCCGCCCAGCGTACCAGCGGTCAGCAGGTTATAATACAGTATCCGGTGGTGCTTCTTCAGATAAACTCGCCGCCGCTGCCCGTAAACGCCGATGGGACGTTCTTCTTCGGGCGGTAAGCAAACATCGGGTAGGCAATAGTCGCCCTGCCTTGTGTAAGTGCCGCCCAGCTGCTCAAATAGCGATTCCATATGTGATCCTCCCATTCAAAATTTCCCCGGCAGGTCTGCAATGCAAAATGCACCCGCCTTTCGGTTACAGTCTACCAAAACCGAAAGGCAGGTGCGAGTGTGCGAATTTCAGAATCGCACGGTCAGTACGATATTGTGACAGGTTATAGGCTTTAGGCCAAAATACGATGCACCTGTATTTTGGCCCGAACGGGGCAATTCCGTACATCTGCAACAGGCCCCCACCTTGTATCCACAAAAAATGCAGCGAACTTTTGCTGTGCGGGCACACTTTTTACAACGAACTTTGCAAATGCCCTTAAATCGTTGCAAAGATCACTTCCGCTTCATCTTCCTGCTGAATTCATTCAGCGTCTGGATATGCCAGAGGCTTTTGCGGGTGATGGAGCGGAAGGTCAGGGAGCAGAAGAAATCCACAAGAAAGATTTTCGGGATACAGAACTTCAGTCCCTTTTGAAAGGCTTTCAGCGACCCACGACTGCACCAGTTGTGGACGGTGGTCAGGGTGTAGCCGGTCAGGGCCACCACATCCTTTACCGTGACCACATCCGGGTATTTGCGCAGCAGCTTTTCATAGTAGCCGTGCATCTGCCGCAGTGTGTCCTCGGGCAACTCCTTGGAGAGCCTCGCCACATAGTGGGTGCCGTACCAGCCCTTCGGCGCAGAGTAGAGTTCTGGAAAAATCGCCCGCTCCTCCAAGTATGCTTTCACATCCTCTTTTCGGATTTTATAGCACCGGGTTTTCTTGCCCGACCACTCGCAGGGCACCTTGCCGCTTTTGAGCAGGTGCAGCGCCGTGGACTTGCTGATGTGGCAGATGCGGAAAAATTGTTCCTTGTTCATCACTTCGGGAACGCTGTCCCAGTTGACGGGAAATACATCCATTTGTAACACCTCAAAAATAGATTTTCGTCGGTTGGAAGCTCTATTCTGCGGTGTATGGCCGTCTCCCGATTTTTCTCTCCTATCTTCCCGCATTTCTCTCCAAAATCGGGAAAAATGCCGATTTGAACCCACTTTTAAAAAAGCCCGTCCCGCAAGGCTTTCCGAGCGAAAAAGCCTGATTTCAAGCGGCTTTCGGCGGGTACGGGGCTTACAGAAACGACCCCAAAACGGACACCCCCGTCACAGTTGCATAAAAGACTCGAAATGCAGTTGTCCGCAAGGGCACGTGGGTTCGAATCCCACCGTCTCCGCCAAGTTAAAAGCTACATTTTAGTCTTGGGAGTAAGACTGAAATGTAGCTTTTTCTATTGTAAAACCTCCGTGATATACTACTGGTCAGTGGTATCATGGAGGTTTTGCTATGTCTGGATATGTGATTGAGATTCCACAGGAGAAAGAGAACGGTTCTATCTGGAGTCGGCAATTAAGAGTCGCTGCTTATTGTCGGGTCAGCACTCCTTACGAAGAACAACAGAAAAGTTTGGAAAAGCAAATCGAGTACTTTACACAATACATCAAGAGAAATCCCTTTTGGAGGTTTGTCGCTGTGTATGCGGACAATGAATATGGACTCCACGCGAAGAATCGGCCCGGATACCAAAAGATGCTGAAAGACTGCCGGAAAGGTAAAATCGATTTGATCCTTGTTAAATCGCTGAGCCGCTTTGGAAGAGATGCAAAAGAAACCATGACTACGATCAGGAGGTTAAAGCAAATGGGTATTGGAGTGTATATTGAACTAGGCGGGATCAATACACTGACATCTCCGGACAGTATCGTTGATCTGTATGCCACGTTTAATCAAGCGGAGAGCCAGAACAAAAGCGACAATATCAAATTCGGTTTGCGCCAGCGGATGAAAAGCGGAAAAACTATGCTGAACCATTCTCAATTTCTTGGCTATACAAAAGGACCAGACGGTGTATTGCGGGTGGTCCCAGAGGAGGCGGAGATCGTACGGAAGATATTTGATCTCTATGTGCAGGGGAACGGTGTACGGAAGATCAAACGCTACCTGGAAGAACACGGGATCAAAACAGTGACAGGGAAGAGGGAATGGAGCACCTCCACCATCGATCGGATGTTGAGTAACGAGAAGTACATCGGGCAGGTGCTAATGCAGAAAAGCTATACGCCGGATTTCCTGACCGGAAAGCAAGTCAAAAACGATGGGCAGTTGGATATGTACCTGGTAGAGGATGCTCATGAGGCGATTATTGACCGGGAGACTTTTGATCGGGTACAGAAAATGAAAGGCCAAATGAAACATAAAGGTCAAATAGAACAAATACTTTGACAGAGTACCGATTCGGTAGGTCAGCGATTCTCTTTTTACAGAAATGATACGTTTTGGTAAATTATTTTCTCCGAAATGTATTGTAATAGAAAATGTGCCAAATCTGCTTAAAGCAAAAACCGAAAATGGTGACAAGGTTATTGATATAATTG
>ERZ773237.2448-NODE-2448-length-12489-cov-2.574634_pt1 | contig 12489 bp, 21 predicted proteins | sample MGYA00580990_ERZ773237 | MGnify/ENA primary metagenome ERZ773237 (study PRJEB29015, sample SAMEA2737749) | human gut metagenome | biome: human gut; feature: human-associated habitat; material: faeces | place: China | collected 2012 ...
TAGCCCGTGGAGAGGTCAGCAATAAACTGGCTCCGTTCTATATGCGCCACTATCACTCCAAGCATTTCTGGTGGGACAATGATATGGACAAGGAGTTTCGCACCCGCATTGAAGGAGAGTTGAGCATTGCCCGCTGGAGGACAAAATTGAAAGCAGGAGTCGAGAATATAAAGAACTATACTTATTTCAATCAACAAGCATTGCCCGAACAAAAAAGCGGAAGTCTGCAAGTGTTGTCAGCAAGTCTTAATCAGGACTTCAAATTGGGTATCTTCCACTTGGACAATGAGGTGACCTGGCAGAAGTCCAGCGACCAGACCGTGCTTCCCTTGCCGGACCTCTCGCTATATCATAACTTTTATATGCAGTTCAAACTGGCAAAAAAAGTGCTCAGCGTACAATTAGGTGCCGATTTGAGATACTTTACCAAATACAACGCCCCTGCATATATGCCCGCCATTCAGAACTTCCATCTGCAACCGACAGACGACCAGGTAGAGATAGGCGGCTATCCTATTGTAAATGTTTACGCGAACTTACATTTAAAGCGTACACGTTTCTATGTGATGATGTATCACGTGAACCAAGGAATAAGCAGACCTGATTATTTTCTGTCTCCTCACTATCCTATCAATCCACGCGTCCTGAAATTCGGACTTTCATGGAATTTCTATGATTAACAAAACCTTTATGGCTTATGGAGACACGCCCGAAACTGAGACTATTCAGATATTTAGTGCCTGTTATCATTATATTGGCACTTATTTTCACTTTCCGATATTGCGGAAAACAAGAAAAACCCTTAGGGCATCCGCGTGATTATGCCGCCATTGCCAAAGAAGGAATACTACGTGTAGCTACCGAATACAACTCAATCAGTTTTTATGTGGACGGTGACACTATCTCCGGCTTCCATTATGAACTGATACAGGCCTTTGCCCGTGATAAAAGACTGAAAGCAGAAATCACCCCAGTCATGAGTTTCGAAGAACGGCTGAAAGGACTGAGTGAAGGGCGTTATGATGTTATTGCTTATGGAATATTGGCGACTAGCAAATTAAAAGATTCCCTGCTTCTCACCTCTCCCATTGTCCTCAACAAACAAGTCCTGGTTCAACGCAAAGAGAATGGAGAAAACGATTCACTCTATATCCGTAACCAACTGGATTTAGCCCGGCGGACACTTCATGTCGTAAAAGGTTCGCCTTCTATCTTGCGTATTCAGAACTTAGGAAATGAAATCGGAGACACCATTTACATAAAAGAAATAGAAAAATATGGCCCCGAACAATTGATTTCACTAGTAGCACACGGAGACATTGACTATGCAGTTTGTGACGAAAGCATTGCACGGGCAGTAGCGGATTCCTTGTCGCAGATTGATATCAATACGGCTATCAGCTTCACACAGTTCTACTCATGGGCAGTCAGCAAGCAATCCCCCGTTTTACTCGATAGTTTGAATACGTGGCTGGATAAGTTCCAAAAGAAATCAGAATATCAAAAGATTTATAAAAAATACTATAATCAATAAAGTTGCTCTTGACAAAAAATAGTTTTATCTTTGGGCTTTGTTAAAACAGACACAATAGGTATTACAATTATGAGTGAAAAGATAATTAAATGGGGATTCATCGGTTGCGGCGAAGTCACCAAAACGAAAAGTGGTCCTGCTTTCCAAAAAGTAGAACATTCGGAAGTCGTAGCTGTAATGAGTCGCGACGGTGCAAAGGCAAAAGCCTATGCCAAAGAAAGAGGTATCAAGAAATGGTATGACGACGCACAGGAACTGATAGACGATCCGGAAGTAAATGCTATATATATTGCCACTCCTCCTTCTTCTCATGCTACTTATGCTATTATGGCAATGAAAGCAGGTAAGCCTGCATACATTGAAAAGCCAATGGCACAGACATACGAAGAGTGTACCCGTATCAACCGTATTTCGCAAGAAACAGGCATTCCTTGTTTCGTTGCTTACTACCGACGTTATCTCCCGTACTTCCAAAAAGTAAAAGAGCTTGTAGAAAACGGTTCTATCGGTAACGTTATCAATGTACAGATACGTTTCGCACAGCCACCACGCGACCTGGACTATAACCGTGAAAATCTTCCCTGGCGTGTACAAGCGGACATTGCCGGAGGCGGTTACTTCTACGATCTTGCCCCGCATCAGATAGATTTATTGCAGGATATGTTCGGTTGCATTCTCGAAGCAAATGGTTACAAGAGCAACCGCGGAGGACTTTATCCCGCCGAAGATACCTTAAGTGCCTGCTTCCAGTTCGACAACGGATTGGTAGGTAGCGGCTCCTGGTGTTTCGTAGCGCACGACTCGGCCCGCGAGGATCGTATAGAAATCATCGGAGACAAAGGAATGATTTGTTTTTCTGTCTTCACCTACGAACCTATCGGACTGCATACCGAACGCGGACGCGAAGAAATCTGTATCGGTAACCCGGAACATGTACAACAGCCTCTTATCCAAGCGGTGGTAGACCATCTATTAGGTAAATCTATCTGTTCCTGCGACGGTGAAAGTGCCACACTGACCAACTGGGTTATGGACAAGATTCTCGGAAAGCTTTAAACGGATATTTCCTACCGTTTTATCAGTATTCAAGATCCCGAACTTTATCCGTTCTCTTTCGGCGTCTGCTGGTACTGGTAGAAAATTAAAGGAAATCGTTCCTTGGTATATTGTTAGTTTTTTCTATCTTTGTAGAAAGATGTTATTTCTGAAAAGAAGTAAATAGGATAAAACTAACAATATTTTTTATTGCCATGACTAAAGAAGAACTAATGAGTGCTATAACGGGCTTGCCTGCTGAAACACAAATTTATAAAATAAACGACTATGCAGACCTTGACCACTCGGACGGCTGCCCTTTGCTTGGCGTTATATTCGTTAACGAGCCTGACAGTGAACCTATTATTTATTTGAGGTAAAAATGAAAACAGAACGAATACAGCAGTTTAAAAAAGCCTTTACCCTCTACCGTCGCGGGGGCTATAGCCTTGCTTACAGGTGGAAGTTATATTTTATCCGCGACGTTCGGAAGAAAAAACTTCCTAACAATTTTGAAAAATAAGGAAATAGTTAGAACTATGATAAAAAAAGAACGTGAACGACAAATAAAAAAGGCTTATATATTCTATAGGCGGCGGGTTAAAACTTTGCTTGCTACTGGGCGATATCTTTTAACTATAGACTATAGAAAAAAGGATATAAACAATGAAAAGTGATATAGTATTAAGAATAGAAAAAGCGTTAAAAGAATATACCCCGTCAAAGATTGACGGGGTTAGAATTGCTACAGCACGCGGAATATTAACCGCGTATGAAATAGCCGTTTTAAACGGATTGAGTGAAGCTGGGAAGGTAGATTGTATAAAAGTTTGTGAAAGCTTTCTGCTGCCGCCTATAACCTACGGTATAACTAATCCGGAAGAACATTATATAACTTGTAAAAAAAAGAACTACAGAGGCGACGTTATAAAGACCTTTAAGACTTTTGATTTACCTACTGAATTAATTACTATTTGTTTCGAGATAAAAAGTACTGTAAGCGATTTTAAAAGCCCTAACGGACATAACTTGGTGGGTGATGTTAACTACTACGTTATGCCGTCAGACACGTTCAAGCAGCTTGAAAAGCTGGGGCTACTCGACGAAGTACCGCCGCATATCGGCTTTATCACTGCACACGAAGGACGCTACAGTAAATTAAGGCTGATTACCAAAAAGGCAGCAACGAAGGTTACACCTGCTGTTGATAAATATATGCTGGCATGGTCAGCAGTGAAAGGGCGGTATATAAATAGCAGCGTCAGCAATAAGAAAGTAAATTCGGCGGCAATAGTAGAATGTAAAGGTTTTAAAGTGCGAGAACGTCAAATTTAAGTTATAAGCCGTTTAAATCATCAACACAAGGAAACATAAGCAAGATAAAATTAAAAGCCCCTAGCGTCGATTGTGTGACACGCTAGGGGCTTTTTCTTAACCGTTATTCACGCAATCGGGACATTTACAGACAGAACGCCATTCAGTACCGACTTGCTTTTGTTTAGAAATAGTCCAGCCTAAAGACCGGGCTTTGATTTTTGTCTGACCTTTTGTTGAAAATGGGAACAGCTTTACTGCCCCGCATTTTTCGCAAACGACACCTGAAATGATACCTTTTAAATTCACTTTTTATACCTGCCTTTCAATATTTTTTCTCGACATTGCAAACAAACTGTCTGCTGAACTTTACGGTTAGATATAGCTGCTACGGCTTTGCTTATGCCGACACCGCACATGATACACATATTCCGTGTGTCATCATCTTTAGGTGGCGGCGTATTTTTGGGCTTAATAATTGGCGGTGCTTCTTCTGCCCGTTCCCGCTTAACAGGGATAATTTCGGGCAACGGCTTTTCTTTGCCTTTTTCGACGCTGGCGGCAACTAATGCGCCGACTTGCTGCGCTGCTTCGATTCGTTTCTGTATCTCGTTGCGCTTGGCGTCCGGGTAGGCGAAACGATAGTTACCGTTCCCGTCTTTAATCACAAGAGCTTTAATGATACGCTTTTTTTCGTCATATTCAATTTCTGAAACGAAAAAAGAAACATCATTGCTTAAGGCTACATTTTTCGTTCGATTGTTGATATACGTTTCATATTTTTTTAGTATGAGCTGAATTTTGGGGGAACTGTATAATTCCCGCCCTATACCCCAATTAGTAGCAGCGCGTTTAAAGGCGTCGGAAGCGCGCCCCTTGTTTGCTGCGACGTTGGATAATTCGCCTACATCTTCTTTAGTTATCCATTCTCCGGCTTCATTTTTTATGGATATTCCACAAATAAAGTCGTTCCCTTCTGCCCGGTGCGTTCTTTGCCAGCTATCCGCTCCGACATATCTATCAAGATAATACATATCAACACGAGCGTCTTTATAAAGCAGTAAATCTGCCTTATAGTATTCAACACGTTCGCCTTGTGCGTTCTCGGCATAGCACTTAATGATACGGTTAACGCGTATCTCTATATCTTCTGCGTTCAGTAATGGGAATTTAATCTGCATAGCTTTGCCCTTCTTTCTCATTAGTAATCCTTTAAGTTTGATTAAGCACATATTTAGTTATATTATTTATGTGTAGCGGCTTACTCCTTTTTTACGTCTGTGCGTCTTGTGCAGGCGTTTTTTTATTCGTCAAAATCCACTGTTAAAGCTAGATGTTTTTCAAAAAATAAGTCTTTCAAAATCTCGACTAATGTTTCAACATCCGCCTTTTCTTCTGAATAGCCAACTATGTTGCACAAATCAACATATTCAGTATTGAGCGAGCCGGATTTAACAACTTGCGTAACAAATTGATTTATGTTATCGCAATGATAGACTTGTGACGGCTTTACAGGCATCAAGTAACCGTCTTTATTCGGCATTAAAGGATTTAATATGACCCTCATTTCAAAATCACCAGCAGCGCAAGAACTGCGCTTATAAAGTAAAGTAAATTCAGCAAGCAATGTCGCTGGTTGCTGACCGTGATAAAAAGTAAATTTAATATCTGACTAAATGTGTCGAATACCGCTGTTGCGGCAACAACACCAGTCCCTAACGCCATTAACACAAACCTCATTTGTAGCCCCCCTTTATTCTCATTATAAAGCGAATACAAGAAGGTGTCAAGTGAATTTTGAAAAAAATAAAAAGAAAAAATCCCTAGAATGTATAGCTGCATTCTAGGGATAACCTACTAAGATTTTTTTAATAAATCATACAGAAAGGATACTTATTTTGAAAAAGAAAATATGCGCTTGTGATGTTCTTGTTATTCACGACGTTAGAAACTACCGGGAGCGGCTTTTGATTCGTTTGAGAACAGGCATTGCCCCCCCTAACGCATTTGTAATTACAGAATTATTATAAACGGCACGGCTAAAAAAATCAAGCTAAAAATTTTTACAACTTTTATTTTTACTATATCTTGTGTTTTTATAGGCTAATACTCCGGTTTAAATACTATATATAGTTTATACACAGAGTTATCCACATTATCCACAACTAGACAAATTTATCAAATGAGGTTAAAATAAAAAAGTAGCAACTCTTTTCAGAGCTGCTACCTCATACGCAAACGCAACAAAGAAACAATGTCAATAAAAAATGTTTGCCGACACTAATATCAACTTATAACCTTATAACCTAAAGCAGGGTAAACGCCTAAACTTATAGCCTATAGAAGTTATGAGTCCCTTTTGTTACGCCTATATAGAAATTATATCTAAATTTTAAAGTAATGTCAATATAAAAAAGTAAATGCTGACACTAGATTTTAACTAAATATAGAAAAAATTCCTTACCTCTATAGGAATGACACAGAATAACCCCACCTGTGTATAAAAAATGGTTGGTGCTGCAACGAGCCAAGTTTATAAAGTCGTTGCCCCTAGTAGTTTTTTGATTGCAAAAACTATTAGCCGCTTTAGCTGTAGTGGGCTTTATGCGGGGCGGAAGTTGGCAGAGGTCAACCTACTCTGGTATGGTGTATATACCTTTAGACAGGCATAGTCTATAAAATATACGGCTGGCGGCAACGGGCGCAGAGTGCGCGGGGGTAAGTCATGGAGCGTGGGACGTTGGGGACGCTATGAAATGGCTAGCAATTCAACTATACAGCGACGGCGGGGACGCAATCGCAAAAACCTCTTTTCAGTAGACAGTAGTAATACTGTGTGCTGTTAGGGGTTTTTCTGCCTACCAGCTTCTAACAGGGACTATATTTTTTATTACCCTATTGACAAACAGAACAGAGGGGGGCTATAATATAAGTAAAGATAGGAGTTGATAATTTGTTTGAGTGGAAAACAATAATTAAAGTTGCTGCCGCCGCTGGATTAGTGAGTTTTGCGGTTAAATTAAGTGCCGGACTTGCCGAAGTGTTGATAGAATATCCTATATGGCGCGGCTGGTTAGGTGGACTGTAGAATGGCTAACATGATAAAGCAGTATGAAAAAGTTAGGGCTTTCAAGTGTTCTAGCAAAGAGTTTCCCGAGCTGGGGAGTATAGCTGTATTCGCGTATAACTACAGTGAAGCTAGATATTTAGCTAAAGAAACGTTCAAAGAGGTTAACCCGGCAGTAAGGTATTTAGGTATTAGGGCAAGTATTATCTTGAAAGACGTACCCAAAAATTTAAATAATAAAGTATGCTTCAACGAGAATCACGAAGGGTATGAATTAGTTTCAGAATTTTTATAAAAAGAAAGGGGTAAAACACTATGCTACAACTTATGAATTATTCAACTAAAGAGGAATTTATTAACGACCAGTACGAAAAACTTTCAGAAACAGGGAAAACAAAATTCAGGATGAAAGTTGCAAAAAAAAGCATTGATTTCGATAGAGCTTTATATCTATGGTCATTTTTCGGCTGGTTTGGTTTTCATCAGATTTATTTAAAAAATTATGGCGCGTTTTTCATTCGCCTGTTTACAATGAGTTGCTTTTTAACTTTATGGTTTAAAGACCGTTTTAGCCTTGAGGATGACGTAAAAAAATATAATACAGAAGTCGAATTACAAGCTATTTTAGAATTAATTTAGGGGGGATAATATGAACGCTCAAGAAGTAGCCCGGATATTAGCTAAAGAAAACGACAGTGTTGTCGTTGTGGGAATAACAAGGGAAGCGTCAGGCGATTTAATCAGCGACGAATGTTTTTTAAATTTAGACGAATTTCATGCAGCAGTAGTGTGCGCGAATTTAGTAGGATACATTTTAAAAATTCAAAAGAGGAAAAACTCTATAGACCACATATTGAAAGGCGTCAAGCAGTTAGTTGATGTGGGTATTCCGTTAGATGAAAAAACAGAAAGGGGCTTATAGTTATGGCAAAGAAAAACGGCAGCTTAAAATTAAAAATTGCAGCTTGTAAAAAATGCAAAAGTCAGCCAAGACTAAAATTGGGACTATCCTTTTACTTTGAATGTAACTGCGGACAGTCTATATCAGGCGCATATGGTGACGGAATTCTTGAAACGACTAGAAAATGGAATGAAGCCCAACGCGAGGACAAAAATGTTTGAAAACCAAACCTTAAATAAAAATCGTGTGCTACCGTCTGCTATGATATTAGACAGATTGAGCATAGAATGTATTGCTAAAGCTGCAACGAAAGAAAAAATCATAGAAAGCTGCTGCATTTCTAGCACTAAATTAGTTGAACAGTTAGTAAAAAGCGAGCCGCAATACAGTAAGATTGTAGAAAAAATGGCAGATGTATATATATCATTATCGCAGCTATTGATAGCTTTACCGATACGGGACGACGATTTAAATGCTGCCATAAAACGTAAAGTTTCGAGAAAGCTCAAACATAATCCGACATTAATTAAATTTTGAAAAAGCAGGGCAAAAGCCCTGCTTTTTTATCTTGCAATTAAAAAAGACTTGACAACAAGACAAAGGGGGGCTATAATATAGACAAGAGGTAAGGAAAAATCAAAATAAAGGAGTGAATACATTGAAAATAGCAAAGATTTTTGCAACTGGCATTAGTGGAGATATAAGGAGTGAATTTACTGTATATAACGTGAAAGACGTAAAAACCATTAAACTAACAGACCAATGTAAATGTTATCAGTTTCTAGGGTGCGAAAAAGGCAAAGCACAAGCCATATATTTACACAAAACATCTGATGTATTCTTTCGATTAATTCCTGATATAGAAGATATAATCACAATCATAGAACAAGAATATTCTGAATTAAGTAAAGCCTATCAAGAAAAAGAAAAAATATATAGTTCTAATCCAAGCATTGAAAATAAATTTGAAGTAGAAAAAGCAGAATCAGCTTATATCGCTATTGCATATTTGAAAGACAAATTAATGTTTTAAAAGGGGAAACTAGATGAAAGTACACGAATTAAAAGAAATATTAAATAACTACGACGATACAGCAGACGTATTTTTTTCACGGTGGTGGAGTAGATGAGTAAATTTGACTACGACATATTTTACGGCGGAACAGATGACCTTGGTGTAAGCAAAGAAAAATATACTAAGGAAGAAGCTATAAAGACAGTAGAGGAACGTAAGCGTGGGCATTGGGAAGGGGCGGTGTGCGGGCAATGAGGAATAAAAAAACAATAAAAGAGTTCAGAGCTTTTTACATAATGGCTTCTTCTGTTTATGCTAAATCGTCAAGGAAACGCAAGTCGGGAGTAATCGTGCAATTCAACAAAAAACATGGTAGACCAAGTTCCGAACATCCATGGGAAGTTATTATACCTAGAATAACAGTAATGCCGGGTTGGATAAGCTGGTAATTTAAAGGAGTGTGCGTTGGGGTAGGTATGGAGATTGGCCAGTATTTAGTTTGGAAAGTCTTGATGTAGAGAGGAGTAAAGGTAATGGCCCGTAGTTTTAACGAAAAAATGGAAAAGAAACGACAAGCAGAATATAATCGCTGGAAAGCAGAATGTAATCCGGTATGGCATCGCAGAAATCACTGGTTGCTTAAGTACGAAGAAGATAGCACATGGGAGGATAGCAGGGCGTATAATGTGGAGTTAGGCTGTGACCTTAAAGGTTATGTGGTACTGCTGAAGGTGACGTTGTACTTGATCCGTTTGTCGGCAGCGGTACAAGCTGCAGAGTTGCAAATAGATACGGCAGGCAGTATATAGGAGATTGATATGAAACTAATGAGCTTATTTGATGGCAGTGGAGGATTTCCTTTAGCAGCAAGCTTGTGCGGGATAGAGCCTGTTTATGCGGCAGAGGTTGAGCCATATCCGATAGCTGTTACTAAAAATCATTTCCCAAAAATGAAACATTTGGGAGATGTTAGCAAAGTTAAGGGCGGAGAAATAGAGCCTGTAGATATAATCACATTCGGCAGTCCTTGCCAAGATATGTCGATAGCGGGAAAAAGAGCAGGGTTGAAACACGCTGATATGGGCGATGATGAAACAACAAGAAGCGGTTTATTCTTAGAAGCAATCAGAATTATCAAAGAAATGAGGGAAGCAACAAATGGAGTTTATCCAAGATACGCTATTTGGGAAAACGTTCCCGGAGCCTTTAGCAGTAACCGAGGAGAAGATTTTAGAACCGTCCTTGAAGAATTTATTAGAGTCAAAGAAAAGGACGTCGTTATGCCTAGTGTTCCAGCGGCAGGCTGGCCTTACGCAGACTGTTACAGCGGCAACGGATGGAGCCTTGCGTACAGAGTTTTTGATGCACAATACTGGGGAGTACCCCAGCGTCGCCGTCGAATCTACCTTGTCGCAGATTTTAGAGGAGAACGTGCCAAAGAAATACTATTTGAGCGCAAGGGCTTGCGAGGGGATATTGAGGAGAGCCGAACGCATGGGCAAGAAACTGCCAGATGTGCTAAAAACAGCGTTGGAACAGCAATCGGCGGAGTAGATAGGTATAATCAATCGTTTTTGCCGGGACTTGCACAAACTTTGCGGGCTTCTGGCGGCGGAGATTGTATACCGACAGTGTTAGCACCAGTAGCCGTATATTACCATCAAGGCAACGGCATAGACAGAGCAGACACAGCGGGTTGCAACGGCAAAGGGTGGAAAGAGGACACAAGCTACACGCTTAATACGATAGATAAGCCCGCTGTTGTGTGTGCGCAAAAGTCTTACACAGAGTTTAAGGACGAAAGTACACTGTCGACACTAAAAGCTACTGGCGGAAACTACGGCGGTGGAAGTGAAAACATTGTAGTAAAAAATTACATAGTGCGCCGTTTAACACCAACAGAATGTGCAAGACTTCAAGGCTTTCCTGATTGGTGGGGATATCTGGACAAAAAAGAAAGTTTCACTGATGAAGAATATAAATTTTGGCTTGAAGTACGTAATACCTATGCAAGAATCAATAACAAAGCCGTTAAAGACTACACAAAAGCACAAATGCTCTCATGGTATAACAAACTGCACAGCGACAGTGCAGAGTACAAGATGTGGGGCAATGGAATAGCTCTACCTAATGCACTATACGTTATGCAGGGGATAGCGGAAGTGGTGGGAGTACATCACTCAAAGTAAAATAAAAGCGTTGGTAGCCCCGGTAAAGAAGGTGAAAAAATGGTAGTAAAAAAGCAATCCGCAAAGACAGCACAGCTATACGCCTATTCTTTTGACAGGGAAACATGGCAGGGTGATTTTAACAGCCGTGAGGAAGCAATGCAGGCGGCTATGAACGACGAACACAACAAAGGATGTCTAGTAGTATATACAGGGATTGCAAAGCTGTACACGCCAGCCTTAAAATCAGAAACAGTATTGGATATCTTAAAGATTGAAGCTGACGAGATAGCAGGAATTGCTGCTGCTGATTGGTTAAAACTAGAAGATATATCAGAAGAAGCCTGTTCCGAACTAGAAAAAACCTTAACAGCAGCCGTTATGAAGTGGCTTGAAAAACATAGCTTAAAGCCTGATTTTTATGAAAGCATAAGCAGCGTACAGGCGCACGGCATAGACGATTACTTTAAAAAGAAATAAGGGAACACCCCTTGTTTTTACTGTGATATAATATAGTAAAAACAAGGGGTGTATTTTATGTTGACAAATTTATATGAAAACCTTAAATATATAATTAACAGGTTTGCGAATATTGATGTATGGGCATATGCTGTGGCTATATGGACTTTTGGATATAAGACGTTTGGAGAAAACTTTTGGGGTGTAGTGTTTTTATCATTCGGATTAGTCCTTTATGATACATTTCTTAAAGTCGTTTATATTAGCAAAAAATACATCCATGAAAATTTAACGCCTGATACACCGATTGAATTTATCTCACTTCGTAAAGCCTTGTATTACTGCTTTAAAGCCAAAACGTGGAATAAGACTTATTTAAACAGTGCCGCCCTTTCAAGGGTTATAGAAAAATTGCTGATTTACAATGCTAGTTTAGTCATTGCATTTTATGCTGGGCAAGTAGTTCCGAATATTAAATTATTTTCAACAAATTTAATTTTAAACGACTTTTTGCCGGGTGTTATCACAGTATGTATATTAGTCGTGGAATTATCCAGCATAAACGAGAATCTAATAGAGTTAGGATATAGCAGTATTGCTAATGCAGTAAAAAAGGTTATTGAATATGCTGTCAATAAATTTTTGACTACCACGAAATAACGTGCTAAAATGGTAAAAAGGAGTGATAAACATGGTCAAAGAAATCCAGTTTCAGCGTAGTAAACAGCGCATTTTCGCAATGGATGAAAGCTATAATGTCATTGGTGATTGGGAATGTCGTGACGATTTTGTTCCGGGCTACAACGAAGCAGGCGACCCTCGTGGAAGCTTACCGGACGGCGTTTATACAAACGTAAGCGCAGAAGTTACTAACGGCGCATATGGCGCAGCTTATGGCACATTCTATATCACTACCCACGACCCACGAGCAAGAGATATTCACGGCGGCGGCAGCGGCTTGCCTAATCCGTTTGCAGGGCGTCAAGGCTGGGGACC
>ERZ773237.2450-NODE-2450-length-12486-cov-3.759794_pt1 | contig 12486 bp, 8 predicted proteins | sample MGYA00580990_ERZ773237 | MGnify/ENA primary metagenome ERZ773237 (study PRJEB29015, sample SAMEA2737749) | human gut metagenome | biome: human gut; feature: human-associated habitat; material: faeces | place: China | collected 2012 ...
CGGGATTTTTATTTGGCGCGGGGCGTGCCGCGGCGGCTCCTGCGCGGGATAATCCGCCGCCCGACGAGGCCGTTTGTAAAAGTTTGTCTATTTTTGCGGAAAATACCCGAAATGGAAGAACAGCGGAAAACCGACGAAAAATTCATGCGCCTCGCACTAAACGAGGCCCGCAAAGCGTTAAATGAACAAGAGGTGCCGATCGGTGCGGTAGTTGTAGCCGACGGTGCGGTGGTGGGCCGTGGCCACAACCTTGTCGAAACGCTCTCCGATCCTACGGCCCATGCCGAGATGCAGGCCCTCACGGCTGCGGCGTCGACCCTCGGCGGCAAATACCTGCAAGGGTGTACGTTATATGTCACCGTCGAGCCGTGCATCATGTGCGCCGGAGCCATCGGCTGGGCACAGGTAGGACGTGTGGTGTGGGGTGCCGACGATCCCAAGAAGGGGTACAGACGTTATTCCGAGGCGGTCTTCCATCCGAAAACGACGGTCGTGCGCGGCATCCTCGGCGGGGAATGCGAGGCATTGATGACCTCTTTTTTCGCCGGGTTACGCGATTAGGCCGCATTTAGATTTTGAAAAAAAAGAAAAAAAACATACTTTTGCATCCAACGTATCCGCAACCCGGGATACATGAACTGAAAAACTTAAAAAACGAATAGGAGAATGAAAAAATTATTAGTATCGGTAATTGCGCTGTTCGGGGCCGTATCGCTCTCGGCGCAGGATGTCACGGCAATTTACAATGAGGCGGCCGCCGCATTCGGGGCAAAGAATTTCACCGAGGCAGCTGCCAAGTTCGAACAGGTCATCGACCAGGGCATGGACAACGAGAGCGCCGCTTCGATGGTGGCTACGGCAAAATCGACGCTGCCCAAATGCTATTTCATGCTGGGCGGCGGTGCGTTGAAGACCAAGAATTACGACGAGGCGCTAAAGAACTTCGAGAAGTCGGCCGAGTTGGCCGAGCTTTACGGCGACATGAACCAGATGGCCAAGTCGAACGGCTGGGTTGCCAAGATTTACCAGATACAGGGCGGCGACGCTTTCAACAATAAGGACTATGTCACCGCGTCGGAAATCTTCGCCAAGGGCTATGCCGCCGACCCCGACAACACGGGCATGGCGCTCAACCTGGCGATGAGCTATTGCGAAATGGCCATGAGCAGCGGCGACATGTCGCAGTACGAGAAGGGTATGGAAATCTACGAGGCCGTTGCTGCCAAGACGCACCCCAAATATGCCGAAGATGCTGCCAAGGCCAAGGAGGATATGGCGCTCTATACCAATAATATGGTTGCCAAGATGCAGGCTGCCAACGATTTCGACGGGATCATCAAGATGGCCGACGACCTGCTGGCCAAGAATCCCCAGAGCGCACTGGCGCAGAATGTCCGTCTGCAGGCTTATGCCAACAAGAAGGACTATGCCAAGGTTATCGAACTGGGACAGGCTGCTGCCGATGCTCAGACCGATCCGGCCGACAAGAGCCTGATGTACTACCTGCTGGGCGCCGCTTACAATGCCAAGGAGATGAAGCCGCAGGCAATCGCCGCCTTCAAGCAGGTGACCGACGGCCCGGCTGCCGAGAATGCCAAGGCTGCCCTGGCCGAACTTTCCAAGTAAACGGGGTAAGTGCCGATATGAAGCGGGTTCGTGAGAACCCGCTTTTTTTTGTGCGGAATATGCCCCCCCCTGCGGAATCGGCTTGTTATTGCGGGCGGGCAGGAAACCGCGGTGTCCGGCGTTTGTCCCGGGCCGGGTTTTGCATTTCCGGCCGGGGCGTGGGTTTGCCCTAAGGTGGATGTGGAAGTCGTGCCGAATGCCCGGGTTGTTGTTGCTGCGGAAGCGCGGGGCGTCTGTCCTGCGTATGCGGGGACGGGTTATTCGGGGCCGGGGGTGCCGGCGATGTTGCTTCGGATGCGTGCCAGTCCGCTGCGGGTCAGCGGTGTCGTGCCCATGCGGGCTTCGAATTCCGCTTCGTCCATCGCCAGCCATGCCTCGGTGTCCATCGCCAGCGGGTCGAACACGGGGTCGAAGGCCGGGTTGGTGTGCATCGGGGCCTTCTGGTTGTGGGGGCAACAACTCTGGCAGCGGTCGCAGCCGAAGATCCAGCCGTCGAGGCCGATCCCTTCGGAGGGAACCTTCTCGATCGTGTGACAGGAGATACAGCGTCCCGTGTCGATCACCTTCGGGGCGACGATGGCGCCCGTCGGGCAGCTTTCGATGCAATTGTGGCAGCGTCCGCAGCGCGACCCTTCGAACGGCGGGTCGTAGACGTCGGCATCGTCCGTGAGCAGCAGTTCGCCCAGCAGGACATAGGTGCCGAAACGGGGTGTCACCAGCAGCGACTGACGGCCTATCCAGCCCAGCCCGGCTTCGACGGCCAGTTGTTTTTCGAGCAGCGGGGCCGTGTCGACGAACGCCCGCCCCGACAGATCGGGGCGTGAGGCGCGGAGTGCATCGAGCATCCGGCCGAGCATTCCCCTGATCGTCGTGTGGTAATCGGCCGCACAGGCGTAGGAGGCTACTTTCGTGCGGTGTCCGGGAGGGTAACCCTCGCCCGCGCGGTTTTTATAACTCACGGCGCAGACCACGGCCGTGCGTGCGCCCTCGACCAGTTTGCGCGGGTCGGCACGCTTTTCGATATTGCGCTCCATATAGGCCAGCGACGACTGGTAGCCCTTGCCCAGCCATGCCCGCAGCATCGACTCGTTCTCGGCCAGGTGGCGGCACGGGGCCAGGCCGCAAAGGTCGAACCCCGCATCGGCGGCAAGTTTTTTGATGTACTGATGGTCGAGCATTTTATTATTTTGGTTCAAAAATAGTGATTTTTAACCGGAAATTAGTAATTTCGCCCCAAACTTTCGCGTTATTGAAACGTAGTTAAAACGAAACGTATTATGACCATCAATACACTTTACGAACTGGCCCGCAACAGCGTGGAAAAGTTCGCGTCGAAAGTCGCATTTTCGATGTTCGAAGGCGACGACGTGACCTATGCCGAGGTGGGCCGGCGTATCGAAAAAGTGCAGGAGATACTTACCGGTGCGGGGCTCCGTGCCGGGGACAAGGTTGCCTTGCTCAGCAGCAACATGCCCAACTGGGGAGTCTGCTATTTCGCCGTTACTTCGGCCGGCATGGTCGCCGTGCCGATCCTGCCCGATTTTTCGGGCGAGGAACTCGACATGATCATCGCGCATTCCGAAGCCAAGGCCCTGCTCGTTTCCGACCGGCTCTTTACCAAACTCTCGAAACAGACCATTGAACGGCTGAACGTCGTGGTGCGCACCAAGAACCTGGGCGTCATTGCTCAGCGGGTCAGGGGGGAGGGCACCATGGCCGTGCCGAAGCCCGATGACCTAGCCGTGATCATCTATACCTCGGGTACGACCTCGAAGCCCAAGGGGGTGATGCTGACCCACGCGGCACTCTGCGCCCAGGTCGGGATTTCGTCGGGCATCTTTCCCGTACTGCCCGACGACGTATTCCTCTCGGTGCTGCCGCTCTCGCACACCTACGAATGTTCCATCGGCATGATCTATCCCTTCTCGATGGGTGCCAGGGGCGTTTATCTCGACCGTCCGCCCACGGCCTCGGCACTGATGCCGGCGCTGCGTGCCGTGCGTCCCTCGGTCATGCTGATCGTGCCGCTCATCATCGAGAAGATCTACCGCCACCAGGTGCTGGCCAAATTCAATTCCAACGGTTTCTGGCGGACGCTCTATAAGGTGGGATTCTTGCGCCGTTACCTCCATCGCGTCGCGGGCAAGAAACTGCTCAAGCTCTTCGGCGGGCGGCTGCGGTTCCTCGGCATCGGGGGCGCCAAACTCGACGGCGGTGCCGAAAAGTTCTTGCTGGAGGCGAAAGTGCCTTATGCCATCGGCTACGGGCTCACCGAGACCGCGCCGCTGCTTGCGGGCGCCGCACCTTCGCAGGTGCGCCTCGGCTCGACCGGGCCCCAGGCGCCGGGTGTGCAGTTGCGCCTGGAGAATATCAACCCCGACACCCGGCAGGGCGAGGTCGTGGCGCTGACGCCCAGCGTCATGCTCGGGTATTTCAAGAACCCCGAGGCGACGAAGGAGGTCTTTACCGACGACGGCTGGTTCCGCACGGGCGATCTGGGCGAGTTCGACAAGGACGGCTGGCTTTATATCAAGGGGCGCCTGAAAAATATGATCGTAGGCCCCGGCGGCGAGAACATCTATCCCGAGGATATCGAAACCGTACTCAATTCGCACGTATATATCGCCGATTCGATCGTCACCGAACAGGAGGGGCGCCTCGTGGCATTGGTGCATTTCAACCGCGACGAGATCGAGGCCATGATCGACAACTGGCGCGAGGAGTGGGAGACGAAGAAGGAGGCCTGGGAGGCCAAGACCGAGCAGCTCAAGAAGGAGATCATGGATTTCGTGAATGCCAAGGTTAACCGCTTCTCGCGGATTTCGGAGGTGGTCGAGGAAAAGGACGATTTCGCAAAGACTCCGACGCACAAGATCAAACGGTTCCTGTACAACAGGAGCAAAGACAACGACAAACCGCAGCGGGAACAGCCTGCCGGAAAACCCGAAACCAAATGACAAGACGCCTCTCCGCGGAGGGGTGTCTTGTCATTCTGCGTCAGACCTGTCTTCTACCTGGTCGAAGAATGCGCCGAGCGATATGCCGTAATAGCGGCAGAGGCGAGCGAGGGTGCTCACCGTGATATTGTATTTCTCGGTCTCGATCTTGCCGATATGGATGCCCGTGTCCTCGTAGACGGTCTCCTGGGAAACACCCTTTTCTACACGCAGTTCCCTGAGCCGACCTGCGATCGCCTTCAGTAATGTTTTGTCCCGCCAAGGTTGTTTCATGTTAACAAAGAAACAAACCTCCCCAATATTTGATAATGATTTATACATCATTATCGGGGAATTTGCCTATCTTTGTCATCATACAGGAAACGCGCCAAAACGGCTTGGCAACTCACTGTGCGGGATGAGGCGTCACTGAAAATGTGTACCCGTTGCTGCCGATACCGTTTTGACCGCAGGGAACCCGCCGAGGCGGGGGTTCCCTGTCTTTTTACGGCGGGTGCCCGGGGACGGGATGAGGCGGTTTTGGTTGTTGCAGCTGCACTGTTTCCGCCCGGAAGCCCCGATCCGTAATATGGGGAAAGCCCCTCCGCAAAGGAGGGGCTTTCGCCTTTTGTCCGTGGTAGTTGCTATTGCGCGGTGTCTTTGCGCGGGATAAGGGTCGTATCGACCTGGTGGGGCTTGTCGCCCACATCCACGAGGTTCTCCTCTTCGACCCCGAGCGAACGGTAATAGGCGTTGATCTCGCCGATGACTTCCTTGCGCCCGGCATATACGGCAAGGTAGTAGACGTCGCCCAGCTGGTCGAGTTTATCGTCGATGATCGGCGACACCATGTCGCCCTGCACGCCGTCGAAACGCAGGTAATATTCGATGTACTCGATCAGTGTCCTGGCGTATTCGCGCAGCAGTGCGTCGCCCTTGTCGGCCGCATCCTCCACGCCCATCGCCGAAGCGGCGTAGTACGCTTCGAGGAACGGATAGGTGTTGGAGTCCGTAAAGCGTATCTGCGACGGGGGCAGCTTCTCAAGCCCCATGTCGAGCAGTTCGACGGCTTCCTGCGCGCGATCCTGCCGCAGCAGTTCCTTTGCCACGCGGGCAAAGGCATCGCGGGCGTGCGAGGCGCTCAGGTTGTATTGGATGAAGTAATCGGCATATACCCTCGGGTCGGCCAGATTCCCGTAGCGGAATGTCTCCTTGAGCAGCGGCGCCGCGTAATCCGCGTCGATGCGCCCGATTTCCCAGGGGTTTTGCACGGGAGTGAGGATCGGCACGAAACGGTAGGCGTAGCCGTCGAACTGGAGGTAATCCATCAGTCCGAAATCCTGCAATATGTAGACCTGCGTCATGTAGAGCGGGCGCTTCCAGTCGAAGTTGGCCAGCATGTCGAGGATCATCAGCTGCGTCTTGTCGATCGAGTTCTTCCGCAGGTTGATGTATACCGTGTCGACCATCTGGGCGCGGTCTTTTTCGGCGACGATGCCCGAGGCGATGGCGTTCTCCTTGTTCACCGGCAGTGCGATGCGTTTGGTCGGGATGTAGTCGGTCATCGTCCCGTCCGAGAGCTTGATCTTGCTGCGCGGGTCTTCGCTGCGCACGAATTCGATCACGTCCTTGATGTCCACCGCGCGGTCGAAGCGGTTGTCCACCGGCACCCAGTCGTTGGTGAAGGTATACTTGCTCTTGGGCAGCGAGAAGGGTACGCCCGGGGCGTCGTTGGCCTTGGTTTTCATCTCGTCGATGTACCATTCGCCGCCCAGGTAGGAGGTGTTCATGATACGCACGTCGGGGCGTACGCCGTAGATCTCCTGGTTGTTCCAGAGCGGGAACGTGTCGTTGTCGCCGTAGTTGAGGATGATCGAGTTGGGCAGCGTCGACATCAGGTAGTTCCAGCCGATATCGCGCGCCATGTAGCGGTGCGAACGGTCGTGATCGTCCCAGTTCTGCGCCGCGAGGATCGTCGGCACGCCCATGCAGACCACCGTCGCCGCCACGGCGGCCGTGACGTTGTTGCGCCTGGTGAGCCATGCGACCAGGTCGCGGATGGCTAGTACGCCGAACCCGATCCATATGCAGAATGCGTAGAACGACCCCGCGTAGACGTAGTCGCGTTCACGCGGTTCGCCCGGCGAAGTGTTGAAATAGAAAACCAGCGCGATACCCGTCATGATGAAGAGCCACATGACGATCGAGAAATTCCGCTGGTCGCGGTTGAGCTGGTAGATCAGTCCGATCAGCCCCAGCAGGAACGGCAGGAAATAGTAGGTGTTGCGGCCTTTGTTGTCGGCGATCTCGCGCGGCAGGCCGTCCTGCGGCCCGAGGTATTTCTCGTCGATCCACTTGATGCCCGACAGCCAGTTGCCGTCGGTGATCGTCACGCGGGTGGGCTGTATGTCGCTCTGGCGCCCTACGAAATTCCACAGGAAATAGCGCCAGTACATGTACGAGAGCTGGTAGTTGAAGAAATAGTTGAGGTTCTCGAGGAACGTCGGCTCGACGATCGTGCGCGGTTCGTACCCGTCGTCGTATACCTTCTTGGTGCCAAAGTCGAGCACTTCGCCCTGCATGGGGCGTCCCTGCGAGTCGCGGACGATTTCGCCCTTTTCGTCGCGCATGATCTCGGTTTTGGTGCGGTAGGCGGCCCATTGCTTGTACTCCTTCTCTCCTTTGCGCGCATCCCACATGCGGGGGAAGAAGTGGATGAATTCCGGGGCGTGGGTATATCCCGTGATGACCGATGCGGGCTTGTACTTGCCGTCCTCGTCGAGGTAGTAGAAATGCTTTTCCTTGTACCCTTCGGGCGGGGCCGAGTAGTAAGCGCCGAACAGCAGCGGACGGTCGCCGTACTGGTCGCGGTTGAGCACCGACATCAGTGCGTGGGGGTTGTTGGGGTTGTTGCTGTTCATCGGCGGGTTGGCGGCGGCACGGATCGTCACCGAAGCGTAGGACGAGAACCCGATGAGGATCATGGTCGTCGAGAGCAGGACGATGTTCCACACGACCTTGCCTTTGCGGTGTGTGTACCACGAAGCCCAGCCCATGCCGCCGATCAGCGCCAGTGCGAAGAGCACCATGCCCGAGTTGACGGGCAGCCCCAGCGTGTTGACGAAGAAAAGGTCGAGCATCGCCCCGACGTAGACCGTGTAGGGGATGATGATGTTGTTGACGAAGATCAGGATGGCGCCCGCGATCAGCGTGGCGTAGACGATGCCCTTGAAGGTCACCTTCTCCGTCGTGCGGAACTTGAAGGTCACCTTCTCCGTCGTGCGGAAATAGTAGATGAACACCAGCGCCGGGATGGTCAGCAGGTTGAGGATGTGCACGCCGATCGACAGTCCCATCATGTAGGCGATCAGTACGATCCAGCGTGACGAGTGGGGCTGGTCGGCCTCCTCCTCCCATTTGAGCATCAGCCATACGACCAGCGCCGTGAACATCGACGAGAGGGCGTAGACCTCACCCTCGATGGCCGAGAACCAGAACGTATCGGTGAAGGTGTAGGCCAGGGCACCCACGATGCCTGCACCCAGGATGGCCCACACGTTGGCTCGGGTGAGCTGGCTGCCGTCGCGGGTCACGAGGCGCCGCGCCAGGTGTGTGATCGTCCAGAACAGGAACAGGATGCAGAATGCGCTGGCGATGGAGTTCATGCCGTTCACCGCCATGCCCACAAAGTCCGGGTTGCCGGCGGCGAAGAGCGTCGCCAGGCGCGCCAGCATCATGAACAGCGGGGCTCCGGGAGGGTGCCCGACTTCGAGTTTATAGGAGGTTGCAATGAATTCCGAGCAGTCCCAGAGGCTCGAAACCGGTTCCATCGTCATCAGGTATACCAGTGCGGCGATGGCAAAGACCGCCCAGCCGACGATGTTGTTCCAGCGTTTGAAGGATGTCATATTTTTTCGGTATGTTTCGCTTTATGTCCTGCAAAAGTAATCATTTAACGGCGAAATCCAATCAATATTACCTGCCGAAGGCGGAAAGTTGCTATTTTTAAGGCTTTTCGGAGCCGGGCCGGATTTCCCTGTTCTGCCGTCCGGTTGCCGTAGCGTCTGCTGACGCCGGTGCGGGTTTGTGGCGTGGCCGTTTTCGAATGGCTGGCCGGGACAAGGTGGTGGGCCGCGATGTGCAAAAATGTGAAATGCCGGAGCGTCGCTCCGGCATTTCCAGATGGTGGTGTGGCATGGCGGGCACGTTGCCCGGTGGTTACTTGCGGCCCGGCCTGAGGATGCCGGACAGCCAGTTGCCCATGCCGGACTTTTTTTTCTCCGGCGTCTGGGCTTTTCGGGGAGCCTCGGGGCTTCCCGTTTCCCGTTTGTCCCGGGCGGGTTTCGGATTTCCGGGTTTGCGCCCATCCTGTCCCCGTCCCGTGTTTGCGGCCGCTGCGTTTTGCCCGTCCGGCTTTTGCCTGCCCCGGTTACGGTTACGGCGTCGTGCCGGCCGTGCCGCGGCGTCCTTGTCCTGCGACTGTTGCCCGTCCGGGGTTTGCTTGCCGCCGGTTCGTTGCCCCTGCGGTTTCGGGTCGCCGGGAGCCTGTCCCTGCGGCTTGCGCCTGCCCGGCCTCTGTCCGGCCTGGCCTTGTGCGGGTTGTTTTTGTGCGGCTCGCTTTTCCTCCGCTTGCTTCTGCCCTCCGGTTTGTGCTGTATCCGGTTTTTTCCCGGCGGGCTTTTTCCGGCTGTTTTGTGCGGGAGCCAGTTCCCCGGAATCCGGGTCGAGTTCCAGCCCGGTCAGTTTGAGGATGTCTTTCAGCAGCGGGCGTTCCTCCTCCGAGCAGAAGGCGATGGCCTGTCCGTCGCGCCCGGCGCGTCCCGTGCGGCCGATGCGGTGGACATAGGTCTCGGGCACTTCCGGCAGGTCGTAGTTGATTACCAGCGGCAGTTCGCTGATGTCGATTCCCCGCGCGGCGATGTCGGTGGCGATCAGCACCCGGCAGGCTCCCGAGCGAAAGTCGTTCATGGCCCGTTCGCGGGCGCCCTGCGACTTGTCTCCGTGGATGGCGCGTCCTTCGATGCCCGCTTTGGTGAGGATACGGGCGATGCGGTCGGCGCCGTGCTTGGTGCGCGAAAATACCAGCACCGAGCTCTCGGGGCGTTCGCGCAGCAGGGAGGCCAGCAGCGTCCGTTTTTCGGCCTTTTCGGCGAACAGGACGCTCTGGCGGATGGTCTCGACCACCGAGGCCGGGGGCGTCACGGTGACGTGCGCCGGGTTGCGGAGCATCGTATTGGCCAGTTTTACGATGTCGTCGGGCATCGTCGCCGAGAAGAAGAGCGTTTGCCGTTCGCGGGGCAGCAGCGGGAGGATTCGCCGGATGTCGTGGATGAAACCCATGTCGAGCATTCGGTCGGCTTCGTCGAGGACGAAGAAGCGGATGTCGGACAGCGAGACGTAACCCTGGCCGATCAGGTCGAGCAGGCGTCCCGGCGTGGCTACCAGCAGGTCGATGCCGCGTTGCAGCGCATCGACCTGCGGCCGCTGGTTGACGCCGCCGAAGATCACGCAGTGGCGGATGTCCGTGTAGCGGGCATAGTCGCGGCAGCATTCGTCGATCTGGATCGCCAGTTCGCGCGTCGGCGTGAGCACCAGCGCCTTGATCGTGCGCCGCCCTTTGGTGCGCGGCTCGGCCGCGAGCAATTGGAGGATCGGCAGCGTGAAGGCCGCCGTCTTGCCCGTCCCGGTCTGGGCGCAGCCCATCAGGTCGCGGCCTTCGAGTGCGGGCGGGATGGCTTGTTGCTGGATCGGAGTGGGGGTCGTGTAGCCTTTTTCGGCCACGGCACGCTTGAGAGGTTCTATCAGGTTCAGTTCCTGGAATGTCATTGCATATCGGTTTTGTCCCGGCGTCGTGTGCCGGATAATTCGGTGTTGATAATATACGGAGGGAAAAACGGGAAGCGTCAGACCAACGCGCACTATTATTGGCACAAAGGTACGATTAATTCCGCGATTCTGGTGCATCTCGATTAAATTTCTTATTTTTGCACAATAATTTTTCGCAATTTATGGAATCGAAACTCGTACTTTACAATACGCTCACTCGCCGCAAGGAGGTGTTCGAACCGCTGACTCCCGGCCGCGTGGGCATGTATGTCTGCGGCCCCACGGTCTACGGCGACCCGCACCTGGGGCACGCCCGGCCGGCGGTGACGTTCGACCTCATGTTCCGCTACCTGAAGTCCTGCAGCTACAAGGTGCGTTACGTGCGTAACATAACGGATGTGGGGCACCTGGAGCACGACGCCGACGAGGGGGAGGACAAGATCGCCAAGAAGGCGCGCCTCGAGCAGCTGGAGCCGATGGAAGTGGCGCACTACTATACGGAGCGTTACCACCGTGCGATGGATGCGCTCAACGTCGAGACCCCGTCGATCGAACCCTATGCCTCGGGGCATATCATCGAGCAGATCGAGTTCGTCAAGAAGATCCTCGCCGACGGCTTTGCCTACGAGTCGAACGGTTCGGTCTATTTCGACGTGGAGAAGTACAATGCCAAATATAATTACGGACGTCTGTCGGGGCGTAACCTCGACGACATCATCGCCAACACGCGCGAGCTGGACGGGCAGGGCGACAAGCGCCACTCCTATGACTTCGCCCTGTGGAAGAAGGCGTCGCCCGAGCATATCATGCGCTGGCCTTCGCCGTGGGGAGAGGGGTTCCCCGGCTGGCATATGGAGTGCTCGGCGATGAGTACCCGTTACCTGGGCGAACGCTTCGACATCCACGGAGGCGGCATGGATCTGATGTTCCCGCACCACGAGTGCGAGATCGCGCAGTCGACCGCCGCGCTGGGGCACGATTCGGCACGTTACTGGGTGCACAACAACATGATCACGATCAACGGCCAGAAGATGGGCAAGTCGCTGGGCAACTTCATCACCCTTGAGGAGCTCTTCACGGGCAGCCATAAATTGCTGGCGCAGGCCTATTCGCCGATGACCATCCGCTTCTTCGTGTTGCAGGCGCAGTACCGTTCGACGCTCGATTTCTCGAACGAGGCCCTGCAGGCTGCCGAGAAGGGGCTCGACCGTCTGATGAAGGGCGTCGAATCGCTCGGGAAGGTCAAACCCGCCGAAACGTCGACGGTCGATCCCGCCGAACTGGAAAACCGCTGCCGCGCGGCGATGGACGATGACCTGAACTCGCCGATGGCCATTTCGGCGCTGTTCGACTGGGTGCGCATCATCAACCAGCTGGTCGACGGGCAGCAAAGCATCACGGCCGCCGACCTCGAAGAGCTGAAAGCCACGGTTTACCGCTACACGTTCGATATCCTCGGCCTGCGCGACGAGAAGGCCGCAGGTGCGGCTTCGGGGCGCGATTATGTGACCCCGCTGGTCGAGATGCTGCTCGACGAGCGCCTGAAAGCCCGTGCCGCGAAGGACTGGGCGGCTTCCGACCGCATCCGCGACGGGCTGGCCGCAGCCGGTATCCGTGTCAAAGACCGCAAGGACGGCAGCGACTGGGAACTGGAATAAGCGGAAAAAGGGAAGGTCCGGAGCCCGGGCGGAACTGTCGCCGCCGTGCGCGGACGGTCGGGGCGGGCGCCCCTGCGGGTGTGCCGCTGTGGCGGGATGGCCTTGTGCAGTATGTCGGGCGTGTCCCCGTTCCCGTTCCGGAGGTGCCTGCGTGCCGTAATCAAGGAATAGTTAGGTAGTTCGTCCGACTTTCGCCCGGACAGAGTTGATAATATATGATATGTCTGCAACGATAAAAGGGGCGGCGACGGAGCTCGGGACGGAGCGTATCCGCAAGCTGCTCATGCAATATGCCGTGCCGGCGATCATCGCCATGACGGCTTCTTCGCTCTACAACATGGTCGACAGTATCTTCATCGGCCACGGGGTAGGGCCGTTGGCCATTTCGGGCCTTGCGCTGACCTTCCCGCTGATGAACCTCGCCGCGGCGTTCGGTTCGC
>ERZ773237.2459-NODE-2459-length-12448-cov-2.432341_pt1 | contig 12448 bp, 14 predicted proteins | sample MGYA00580990_ERZ773237 | MGnify/ENA primary metagenome ERZ773237 (study PRJEB29015, sample SAMEA2737749) | human gut metagenome | biome: human gut; feature: human-associated habitat; material: faeces | place: China | collected 2012 ...
ATGTGATTTTGCTTTACAGTAGTTGATTTTTAAAGTTCTCCGCCGCGCAGAGCAGTTCCTCAGCTCCTAAGAGCATCGTCTCGCTCGGGTGGTCTCCCCCGCTTAGGCGGGCGATCTCGCCGCGGCGCGCCGCGCGGTCGAGCGCGACGACCTTTGTGAGCGTGCGGCCGTTTTCCTCGCCCTTTTCCACACCAAAGTGCGTGTCGGCCATCGCCGCGAGCTGCGGCAGATGCGTCACGCACAGCACTTGCCGTGTGCGCGAGAGCTTGGCGAGCTTTTCCGCCACGCGCTGGGCAGCCCTGCCCGAAACGCCGGTGTCGACCTCGTCGAACACCATCGTCATCACGCTGTCCTGCTCGGCCAGCACGTTTTTGAGTGCCAGCATGATGCGCGACAGCTCGCCGCCGGACGCGATCTTCTGGATGGGGCGCAGCGCCTCGCCCACATTGGCGGACATCAAAAACGCCACGGCGTCCACACCGTCCTCGCCCATGTCCTTTTCCTGAAAGTCGATGGCAAAGCGGAGCTTCGGCATATCGAGCTCGCGCAGTTCCCGGGAAATACGCTCCTCAAGCTCCTTTGCCGCCGCGTGACGGCGGTCGGAGAGGGCCTGCGCCGCTTCGCGCGCAGCCTTTTCCTGCTTTTTGAGCGTCTGCTCGAGCTGCTGCGCACGGTCGTCTGCATACTCGATGCGGTCCAATTCCTCACGCGATTTTTCAAGATATGCAAGCATCTCCTCGACGCTTGAGCCGTACTTCTTTTTCAGCCGGTAAAGCTGGTCGCAGCGCGACTCCACGGCGTCGAGCTCCTGCGGAGAAAAGTCGTATTCATCCTTCTTATCGCGGATCGTTTCGGCAAGGTCATACGCTTCACAGCGCAGCGCTTCCAAGCGCTCCGAGAGCGTGATGAATTCATCGCCGAGGCTGCGGAGCGAACGCAGCGCATCCTCCGCCTCCTTGATAGCGGACACCGCGCCAAGGCCCTCGTCCCCACCGTTCAGACAGGCGTCCGCCTCGGAGATGGCGGAAATGAACTTTTCGCCGTTGCGCAGAATATTGCGGCGGGCAAGGAGCGTCTCCTCCTCCCCCTCCTGCAAGTCCGCGCGCTCGAGCTCGCCGATCTGATGGTGCAGCATGTCGACACGGCGCGCTTTTTCGGCCTCGTCCATCTTGAGCGCGTCGATCGCGCGGCGCGTCTCTTTCATCACGTCATAGCGCGTACAGTACGCTGCCAGCTCATTTTCCACGCGGCCAAAGCGGTCGAGGTAGACAAGGTGCTGCTCTTCGTCGAGTAACTGCTGTCCGTCGTGCTGGCCGTGGATATTGAGCAAGCTCGCGCCGATACGCTTGAGCTGCGCGACCGTCACTGGCCGTCCGCCCACGCGGCAGACGTTTTTGCCGTCGCCGTACAGCTCGCGCTGCAATAAAAGCGTTCCGTCCTCCTCCGGCGTAAAGCCGTTTTCGGCGAGCCCCGGCAAATCTGCCGGGACCGCGCTGAACGTCGCGCTGACAAACGCCTTCTCCGCGCCCGTGCGGATGAGCTCGCGCGACGTGCGCTGGCCGAGCACCGCGCCGAGCGCGTCGATCACGATGGATTTGCCCGCGCCGGTCTCGCCGGTGAGCGCGTTGAACCCGCGGCCGAACAGAATGTCTGCCCGCTCAATGATGGCGATATTTTCAATGTGCAAAAGCTCAAGCATCGCTCATTCTCCTGCAAGGTTTTTCGTCACTTGGTCTGGCGCTGTCTCTGCATGTCCTCGATCTCCGAGCAGAACTCGGCGGCGGACTCGTTTTCGCGCATCACGATCAGCACCGTGTCGTCACCCGCGACGGTGCCGACCTTGGCGGAGATATCCATCCCGTCAAACGCCGCGCCGGCCGCGGGGCCGAGGCCCGCCATCGTCTTGATGAGCACCAGATTCTGCGCGCAGTCGACCGAAACGATGCTCTCGCGCAGGATGGTCTGCAGGCGGTCAGCCAGATTCAAGCGCATCTTCTGCGTCGAAACGGCGTAGCGGTAGGTGCCGTTGCCGGTCGGCTCCTTAATTAAGTGGAGCTGCTTGATATCGCGGGAGATGGTCGCCTGCGTGCAGGAGATCCCCTCCTTGCGCAGGCTGTCGATCAACTGCTCCTGCGTTTCGATCGCCGAAGCGGCAATGATCGCAAGGATCTTTTCCTGTCTTTCATTCTTCATTGCTGGTTCCTCCCATCAACATTTTCTTTTGTAAGATCTCGCAGAAACTGCGTTTGCTCAGTCGAACAAGCTTGGTGTCGAATTTCGAGCGGCGCACTTCAATACTGTCGCCGCTGCGCAGTGAGAATGCGCGCCCGCCGTCCACGCTCAAAAGGACGGGCTTGTAGCTGTTTTTTTCCGTCTGCACAGTGATGACCCGCTCGGGCGAGAGCACGTAGGCGTTGGCGTGCACGCTATGCGCGCAGATGGGCGAAACAATGAAGTTCCGCGCCGTCGGCTCGACCACAGGGCCGCCCGCCGAGAGCGAGTAGGCCGTCGAGCCCGTCGGGCTCGCGACGTTGACGCCGTCGCCCGCCACGTCCACGAGCTTCCCCTGCTCGGTGAAGATTTGCAGCCGGATCACGCGCGAGATATTGCCGCGCGCGATGAGCGCTTCGTTGAGCGCAAGGTTCGAGTAAATAACACGCCCGTCGCGCTGGACGGTCACGTCGAGCATCATGTGGCTCTCGATCTCATACTTTCCGTCACACAGGTCGCGCAAGCGCAAAAGGTCTTTGCTCTCAAGCTCGGCCATGAAGCCGAGGCTGCCGAGGTTGACGCCCAGCACCGGAATGTCGCGGTGCGCGGCGGTTTTGGAAAGGTGCAGGATCGTACCGTCGCCGCCAAACGCGATGATCATGTCCGCACCGCGGATCTCCTGCTGAAGCGGCTCAATGTTGAGCCCGTAGCCCTCCGGCGGCTCCTGATTGCGAAACGGCAGGCACACGACATTCGGGCAGCCAACCTCGTCGAGCACGCGCTTGGCCTCCTTCGCGACGCGAAGCTGCGCGTCGCGGTAGGGATTCGGGCATAAGATGACTTTTCTCAGCATCCCACGCCCTCCTTCCCGTGGTCGAGCGCCGCGTGTGACTGCTCCACAAGGCCCTGGAGGTCAAACGTCTTCTCCACCCAATCACCGCTTTCGAGATACCCGAGGTATTCGATGTTTCCCTCGGGTCCGCGAATAGGAGAGAATGTGATATCAAGCACTGTAAAGCCAGAATCCTTTGCATGTGTCAGGAAATTTTCCAGCACCTCAAGGTGTACGTCCGGGTCGCGGACGACGCCCTTTTTCCCCACCTTTTCGCGTCCCGCCTCAAACTGGGGCTTGATGAGGCAGGCGACATGTCCGCCCTCTTTTAAGACGCGGTGCACCGCAGGCAGGATCAATTTCAGCGAAATAAACGACACGTCGATGCTGGCAAAATCCAGCTCGTCAGGAATCTGGTCGCGGTCGAGATAGCGCGCGTTCGTGCGTTCCATGCACACAACGCGCTCGTCGGAGCGGAGCTTCCAATCGAGCTGTCCGTAGCCGACGTCGACGGCGTAGACCTTTGTCGCGCCGTTTTGCAGCATACAGTCGGTAAAGCCGCCGGTCGAGGCGCCGATATCGGCGCAGATACAGCCGTCCAGCTTGAGGCCGAACGTCGTCATCGCCTTTTCGAGCTTGAGGCCGCCGCGGCTCACATATCGGAGCGTGTTGCCGCGTACCTCGATCTGCGCGTCGTTCGGCACGGCGGTGCCCGCCTTATCCACGCGCTGCCCGTCCACAAAGACGAGCCCGCTCATGATCATCGCCTGCGCGCGCTGGCGGCTCTGTTCCAGCCCGCGTTCAACGAGCAGCAAGTCCAGTCTTGTTTTATTGCTCATTGCAGCACCTCCGCAGCCTTTTTTGCCAGCGATTCCGCGTCCAGCCCGAACTCGCGGTACAGCTCCTCCACCGTTCCCTGCGCGGGAAACGCCTTGCCGAGGTTGCACAGCTCCAGCCGCTCGGGCGAAATTTTGTTCCAGCCCAGAATGGCCGCCATGCGCTGGCCCATGCAGCCGACGCCCGCGCACTCCTCGGCGACCAGCATCGCCTTGGTTTTGCCGATGACCTCGCGCATGTCGCGGTCATAGAGCGGCGAGATGGCGTTGATCTTCACAACGCGTGCCTCGATGCCCTGCTCGTGCAGGATTTCCGCCGCGTCGAGCACATTGTTGATCATCGTGCCGTAGGCACATAGGGTGATGTCCTCTCCCTCGCGCAGCACGACAAGGTTCTGCCGCCCGCTGTCTTCCTTATAATTTCCCTCGCCGCCGCGCGGATAGCGGATGGCGACGGGGCCTTTGATCTCGTTCACCGCACGGTCAAACATCGTGCGCAGCTCTGCAAAGTTCGACGGACACAGCACCGTCATATTCGGAATTTCCGAGAGGAATGTCGCATCGAAAATGCCGTGATGCGTCTCTCCGTCCGCGCCGACCATGCCCGCGCGGTCGACCGCGAAGACAACATGCAGGTCGGAGAGCGCCGTGTCGTGGATGAGCTGGTCGTAGGCGCGCTGCAAAAAGCTCGAATAGATCGCCACGACCGGCGTGAGCCCCTGCTTGGCCATGCCCGCGGCCATCGCCACGGCATGTCCCTCGGCGATGCCGACGTCAAAAAAGCGCACGGGATACTGCTCGGAAAAATCGTGCAGGCCCGTACCGTCGCGCATTGCGGCGGTGATAGCGCAGATCGTTTCGTCATTTTTTGCGAGCTTACAGAGTTCGTCGCCGAACACCGCGGAAAAATCTCGCTTATGCTCGCGCGGCACGCCCATCCGCGGGTCAAATTTGCCGACACCGTGATAGCGCTCCGGCTCGCGCTCGGCGGGCGGGTAGCCCTTGCCCTTTTTCGTGTGCACATGCACGAGCACCGGACAGTTCAAGTCCTTCGCCCATTTGAGCGTGTTGGTGAGCTGCCCCACGTCGTGTCCGTTCACGGGGCCGAGGTAGGTAAAGCCCATGTCCTCGAACATCGTCGAATTCGGCAGCAGCGCCTTTTTGACGTTTGTTTTCAGATGATGGTTAAAACCATACACCGCGCGGCCGACCGCGTTGCGGTCGAGCAGATCACGATAGGCTTTTTTGAATTCATAGTACGCAGGCTTCGAGCGCAAAAGTCCCAGATGCTCGCTCACCGCGCCGACATTGCCGTCGATCGACATGCCGTTGTCGTTCAGAATCACGATGAGCGGCTCGCCGCTCGCGCCCGCGTTGTTAAGTCCCTCATAGGCGAGGCCGCCGGAGAGCGCGCCGTCGCCGATCAGCGCCAGTACGGAATAATCCTGATGCTGCAGCGTCCGCGCCCGCGCCATGCCGAGCGCGACGGAGACGGAGTTGGAGGCATGTCCCGCGATAAAGGCGTCATGCCCGCTCTCGCGCGGCTTGGGAAAGCCCGAGAGGCCGCCGTACTGGCGCAGAGACGAAAACTGCTCGCGCCGGCCGGTCAAAATTTTATGGGTGTAGCACTGATGCCCCACGTCGAACACCAGCCGGTCTCGCGACGTGTCGAACACGCGGTGGATGGCCACCGTCAGCTCGACCGCGCCGAGGTTCGAGGCCAGATGCCCGCCCGTTTTCGACACATTTTTCAGCAAAAATTCACGCAGCTCCGTACATAAAAGCTGCGTTTGCGAGTCGTTCAGGGCCTTGATGTCCCGGGGATCATGGATGGTTTCAAGAATCAATACGGTTTCCTTCTTTATCTGACAAGATGCAGCACCGACAGCACCTTCGCCGTCAGGTAGATGACATCCTTGCTCTTTTTCATGGCGACCTTTTTGCCGATGGCCTTGCCGCCGATCGTCAATCCGGAAATGAGCGCCGTGACCACGGTGGATACGACGATACTGCGCCAGCCGAAGCTGTTTTGCAGCAGCACGACGATGACCGTCGCGGTCGAGCCGCTGACGATGCCGCAGATGTCACCGACCACATCGTTGCAGAACGAGGCGACCTTTTCCGCGTTGCGGATAAGGTACAGCGCCTCCTTCGCGCCCTTGACACGGTGCGCGGCCATCGAATTGAACGGCTTGGGATTCGCCGCCGTCACGGCGACGCCGATGATATCGAACATGATGCCCAGCGCAATGAACAGCAGCAGGATCAGCGTTGCAGTCACATAGCCCGCATCCTCAAGCACCGCGCCCGAGCACAGGCTCATCGAGGCGGAAAGCGCCACAGCGATCAAAAACACACGGATGACCCAGCGCGCGTGGCTGGGCGTCTTTTCCGTTTTCTTCTGCTTTCGGTCTTCTTCGTTTTCCAAGGCTTTCTTCTCCACAGTTAATTCATAATCATGCTAATCAGCGGCAGCAGCAAAAGGTAATCCTGCGGCATAGGTCGGGTTGGCTTTCCCCGCAGCGCACCTCTCGTTGCCGATGGAGGCGGTTCCCCCTTAGGCGCTGCACCCCGTTGTTACCAGACGAGGTACCCGATTGCCACTTAGTCCGCACTGTAACCCTTTCGCTGCCCTTGCGACAGCCTAGGTGATTTCCACCCCGGAGTCACGCCGTTTCTTATCCTCTTTTGCAGGAAAAATTTCAAGGAGCGATCGTACCTCGCTCTTGGCCGGAGTCTGTACGTTGTTCTCCTATCCGAATTCCCCACGCAAGGCAGGCTACGCTGCACACAGCGTTCGCGGCACAAAGGCCGGGTAGCACCGCAATGCAGGTTCATATCCCGTCCCGTACCGAAGTCGATACCCGAAACCGGGAGTCCGCTCCGGCACAGCAACGAGTCTCCGCAGAAACAGGGTCGGTTCCCCCATGCCATTAGGGGTCGCCCGGAGTCTGCAGGCGCAGCTTTCGCTTTCGCCTCCCTTCAGCACCCACCCCAAACTGGGCGTAAGAAGCAGGCACCAAAGGCTTCACAGTTGTGCCCTTTAAAGGATTTTTAGGCCCTTCTTACAAGACGGCAGATCCGACTAGGATACTGCGCCGCTGTTCAGTAATTAAGTATATTAGCACACTTTTTCCAAATATTCAAGCATTTTATGCAATATATTCCGTATAAAATGCGGCAGGGACCGCCGGATGCAGTCCCTGCCGCTGGGGAAGATTCACAGAATGATGCAGATCAGGCCGCCGCTGCCGTCGTTGATGATGCGCTCCAGGGCCTCCCGCAGCTTGTTCAGCTTGGCGCGGTCCTCCTTGGCACCCTTGATGCCGTCCTCTGTTACCACCAGACCGGTGTACAGCGCCAGGCTCTCCGCAAGCTGGCCTTTCAGCTCCTCAAAGTTGAAGTCTATCGTCTTGGGCAAAGTCTCCAGGCTGTTGCCCATCACAAATTCCATGCTCATGTTGTCCTCCTGTTCAGATGGGCGGGAGCTTGAGGTTTGGTTTCTGCCGCTGCTCCACGCAGCGCCAGAAGGGGACCGCCTCCCGCCGGATGATGGCGATGTCGTCCTCGGCATCCGCCCGTTCGATTTTGTAGTGCCGGGTCTCTTTTCGGTCCTCGCCCTCCGCCGTGGTATATTTGATCTGGGCCAGCAGTTCCACGAACTGCCACCCGGCGGCAAGCATCTGCTGGCACACCTGGGCGTAATACTCCGTGGGGATGCGACCCTTCCAATGGGTCCAGCCGGTGGAGGAGAGGATTTCAGTGGTTTTGATCTCCAGGCCGCCCAGCCGCCCGGTGGCGGTCTCCTCCAGCTCCCCGTCCGGGGTGCAGGTGATGAAGGGCAGGTCCTGGTGTTTGATGATCTTGTAGGGGGTGAAGCTCACCCGGTATTCCGGGTGGTCCAGGGCGAAGAAGGAGCGCAGCAGCGGCTCCGCGTCGTTGCCGTAGCGCACATAGGGCTTGTCCCCGATGTCCTCCGGGATGACCAGCCCGCACTTCTCCTCCCAGAGCTGCACGTTGGTTTTCCAGGGGGAGAGGCCCAGGAGGGCGGCGGCGTCAGACGCCCCCAGCCCATCCTTGCGGGCCTCCAGCCATTCCGCCCGGTCCTTGCAGATGATGACCTGCGGCTGCATCACATCATCACGACGATTTTGCCGTCCTTAACCTCCTCGGCCAGCTTGTCCTCAAAGTAGGCCGTGATGCTGGCCTTGGCCGTCTGCTGCCACATCCCGCCGTCAGCCTCGAACAGGCCCACGTTGCCGTCATCGTCCAGGCGCAGCAGGAACTCGCTCTCCGGCTGTTCCACCTCCAGGAAGGTGCGGAAGGGGCGCAGGGCCACGCGGGGCTTGACCTGCACCAGCGCCTTGAGGGAGACGCCCTGGCGGGCCTCCACTTCCTGGCTCACGCCGTTGTCGCGGGTGGTCACGCCGCTGTCCTTGCTCATGCGGGAGAGCAGGTCCAGCAGGTAGTCCACGCCGGGGCCGGGTGCAAACTTGCTCCGCAGCTCAATGATGGCCTGCTCATACTCCCGGAAGCCATCACGGAAGCCCGGAACGTCGCATTTCGCGGTATAGAGGCTGTCGCGGCACATCATGTCGTCGTAGGTGGTGAACACGGAGACCGTGCGGGCATCGTCCACGCGGATGAACACGGGCAGGTTCTCGAACATATCCAGCTCGTTGCGGACCAGCTTCACGATGCTGTCCAGGCCGGAGACGGAGAGGTTGGCAGGGCGGTCAATGTGGGGCTTGATACGGACCAGGTCGTGTCAGAGTAGGTGTCGCCGTGGATGTCGTAGGTCTTGTTGTCCTTGAGGGACACGAGGTACTGGGCAAATTCTTTCAGCATGATGAATACTCCTTTCAGATCGTGGCGTTATGCCTGGCGTTTGAACTTCAAAATTTTGGGGTGGTCCTGCTCCTCACCGTCGAGGGCTAACTGGCCGGGGACCTGGGGCACCATTTCGGCCACCAGCAGCTCGCCGGTGCTGGGTGCGTTGGTGATGTAGAGGCTCGTGGTCACGGGGTCCGTCGGGGTCAGGGAGCACTTGGCCGTGCTCTGCACCGTGATGGTCCGGCGGTCCGCGCTGGGGATAAGCTCCAGGGTCACGGAGATTTTGCGCTTGGCGGTGGCCTTGGTGTTGGGGTCCAGGATGTTGTCCATCACCTTGCCCATCTCATAGTCCACGCGCTCCAGGATTGCACCCATTGACATCTCAAGGATGCTTTTCTTGTCCAACTGGTCACTCATGCGGTTTTATCCTCCTTTTTGGTGGTCCGTTTCCGGGCCGCATATTCTCCTAACAGCCGCTTGAGGGCTGCGTCATGCCAGCTTTGCCAGGACGAATACCCGCACACCTGGAGCAGGTCGTCCGGCAGGCTTGCCGCGAACTCGCGGCTGATGCGGTAACACTTGCGGAAGCGCCCGGCGGGCGCTGTGGGCGGCGCAGTCTCCGTCTCGCTGGCCTCGCTGCGGCTTTCTGCTGTCGGCAGCGCCCCCAGCAGGTCCAGGTCCTCCGCGTCGTAGAGTTCCGTCCTGGACGCTCCCAGGACATCCTCCAGGGCCTTGAGCTGGTCCGCCGTCGGCAGGCATACGCCCTTCTCATACCGGCTCACCATGCCCACGTCAGCCCTGGGTTCCGTTTCTTTCAGTCTGGCGGACACCTGCGGCTGGGTCAGTCCCAGTGCCATCCGCCGCTCTTGTAGTCGGTTCATGCTCTGCCTCCTCTATCAGTCTGATTTGTTGGAAGAAGGGGAAGAACTGGGGCGGGCACACCGCGTTTCCGAGGCATCTAACTCTGTCCATCCAGTTGGGAAGCCCATCAACCATTCGGTCCATTCCGGGTTCAGATTTCCAGTACCCCCCCCCGCCAGGTAAGCCACTTTCTGGCATAGAAGCAATGACCTGGTGGATGTCGCGTCCTTCCGCAGGTGCCGGGCCAGCCCCGCCGCGTCCATCGCCGTCGGCGTGGGCCACGATTGCAAATCGGTATCTTTGGTGCGGAGCGCCGACGCCGCGAGCTGGAACCATAAACGCCCGTGCGGTGTAGCCTTTACTTTCCAGGTCAGAAAGCACATCGTCGAGCGCCAGATTGAGGATGTTAGCAACATTCTCTCCAATGACCCAAGCAGGCCGCAGCTCGTCGATAACTCTAAGCATCTCCGGCCAGAGGTAGCGGTCATCGCCCTTGCCTCTGCGCTGTCCGGCTTTGGAGAAGGGTTGGCACGGGAAGCCGCCGGAAATAATGTCAACTGTTCGTAGTCCGGTCCGTTCACAGAAACTCTCCTTTGTCAAAGTCCGAATGTCCCGCCAGCGTGGAACGTCCGGCCAATGTTTCTCCAGGACCCTGGTGGGGTAGTCGGCCCACTCGCATTGTCCCACGGTGTGGAAGCCTGCCCACTCGGCGGCCAGGTCCAGGCCACCGATGCCGGAAAACAGGGAAAGGTGGGTCAACTCCATATCAGCTATCCCTCATACGGGCTTTCCAGGGACCAGTCCCAGGTCTGCCCGCCTTGCCATTCCGTGGTGAAGTAGTTGTGTGCGCCGTCTCCGGTGAAGTACAGGTACTCCTTCGGCAGCACCCGGCCCACGCTGCCCACGCACTCCTTCTCGGCCATCCAGCGGGCCAGCACATCCTCCACCAGAGCCAGGATGTCCGGGTCCACCGGGTTGCTGGGGTCGTAGCCGTAGAACTGACAGGGCTGGGTCGTGATGCCCTCCACCGTGTCGGCCCAGAAACGGTCCCCGCTGTCGTAGCGGTTCAACACGCACCAGATCGTGGCCGCCTGTTCCGTGGTGGAGCAGCCCCGTGCCTCGCCCCACACCATCTTTGCCAGGGCTACCTTGGACGCCTCCATCGGGTCGATGGCCTCCTGGTCCTCAAACTCCAGCGTGATGGGTTCCAGCGTGGGTGTCTCCGCCGGAAGCACCGTTGCCGTCACCGGCACGGTGGCCTCTGGTGTCTCCGGCTCTTGTGGACGCCCGCTCCAGGCGAACGCCGCAGCCACGGCCAGAAGGGCCAGCGCCAGGCAGGCGGCTCTCTGCATCGCGGCCCTGCGGCGGCGCTGCTGCTGCCTCCGCCGTTCAGTCCGGGTCATAGGTGCTTCTCCTGCGGCGGTACAACTCGTCGATAAGGTCCGTGTCGCTGTAATCGGCCAGCGCCTTGCCCTCGTCCTCGGTCTCAACCGATACAAGGATAGAAGATTTCAGATACAAAGCGGGACGCGGCGCGAAGAAGGCGCCGTACACGCAGTAGTCGTACACGGAGCCGTCGGTGCAGATGTAGTACGCGCCGTAGTCATACGAGTACGGGGAGCTGTTGGTTGTCCAGCCTGTTGCCAGCCAATAGGGTTTGGAGGTCAGCGGCAGGATGCTGCGGTGCTTGCGATACTCGTCAATGGTCAGCGCCCGCACGACGGCCAGGGGCTTGCCGTAGTCCGTCATGCCGTCCATGGTGGTCAGGTCGATGGGTCGCTCCACCACGGCGGAGAAGATGGCCGGGTGCTTGTCCCGCAGCCAGCGCTCCACGGTTTTGGAAAGCAGGCTGCCCGCGTAGTTGTTGTGGTCCTCGCGCTCGGCGTCGTCATCCTCGAACTGGCAGCACTCCGGCAGCGTGTCGGCGGCCACAGCAAAGGCGGCGTCCAGGTCGTCCTCCAGCTTCACAAACTCCACACCGTCGAGGGTGAAGCGTTCGCCCCGACGTACCTGTGCCAGGGCCAGGTCCTTCATTTTCATGTCCTTGTCCTCCTCTTTGGTTTACTGGCCGCTCTCGGCGGTCGTGGTGGTCCGCCGGTTGCCCCGGCGGCGGATTGCCTCTTGAAACGTCCTTTGAGCCAGGCGGGGGTCATACTCCGGGCGCTGGTTTTTGTCCAGCTTGCCCGTGTCGCCTCGTCGCAGCTCCTCATAGATCGTTGCGGGGTGGCATCCGATTTTGTAGGCGATGTCCAGCACGCGGGCTTCCTCCTGGTACATCTTTGCGATTTTCTTTCGGTCCTGGAAATCCAGGTACTTGCAGGCCATCACGCGCACCCCCTTTCCTGGGAAAAAATAAAGCCCGAAGGACTGTTTCATCCTTCGGGTTTTACGATAGCATTTGCGAAGATTTGCCCAGCAGGCGGTTTTGCTTGCATTTCCCGGGAAAAAGGCGTATGATGAGAGGCGAGAAAATGGGGAGCCCGCTGGCGCGGGCTGAGAGGAGGCCAGCCAGGTCTTGACCCTTTACCTGATGTGGATCATGCCAACGTAGGGAGATACCTTGACGTCTGCTCGTTTGAGTTTGTACGCGGATATGTCTTTGTCGGCATATCCGCGTTTTTGTTTGGGCAAACTCCCCCGCGGTGCATTGGGGGCACCACCTTGCGCCGCGTTACAAAACCTTGCTGTGCATATAAGAAAGGAAGTATCTACGATGAAAACAGCATTGACCATTGCTGGCAGTGATTCCAGCGGAGGCGCCGGTATCCAGGCTGACATCAAGACGATGACCGCCAACGGCGTTTTTGCCATGAGCGCTGTCACCGCCCTGACCGCCCAAAACACCACCGGCGTGACCGACATTTTTGAGACGACC
>ERZ773237.2466-NODE-2466-length-12432-cov-3.802133_pt1 | contig 12432 bp, 11 predicted proteins | sample MGYA00580990_ERZ773237 | MGnify/ENA primary metagenome ERZ773237 (study PRJEB29015, sample SAMEA2737749) | human gut metagenome | biome: human gut; feature: human-associated habitat; material: faeces | place: China | collected 2012 ...
TTCTGGCGTTTAATTCACTGGAAAATGATTCTACCATCGCACCATAGACAAGTCCTTTGATATAGTTTGGTGCCAGGCGGTCAAGCACCGCCTTTACGGATGGCTGAAATTCTGTCATATGTGATCTCTTTCCTTTTCCTGCAAACTCATACTGATCTGGGTTTAATGGTAACACACGGATCATCTTTGGTTCTGAGGTAATGGATGTGATCATCTTAGTATAAATAATATAGACTTCGTCAAGTTCTCCTGATACATATTCCTCGATCATTTTTTCTGCAATTCTTCTTGCTCTGTAGATCGTAGGATCTTGTGTTGTATAGAAGAAATCCTCGTCCATCTGGGCTGCATTTCTTCGTCCGAAATAATTACGTCCCATATATCCGATCACGAACAGTTTGTCATCTTCATTAATATTCTCTTCTGCCATTTTTGTAATGTTATGATTATAGGCCCCGGCAAGTCCACGGTCTGCAGTCATCACAAGATATCCTTTTTTTGGATGTTCTTTCTTTCTTTTGTTTAAGAAAATGTGCTGAAGATCTGGCGTATGTGCCATGATATCAAGCAGAGCTGCCTGAAGCATTTCAAAGTATGGAGTTGTGGCATCTAACTGCTTTCTTGCTTTCTTTAATTTGGAAGATGAGATCAGATACATCGCATTTGTGATCTTTAATGTATCTTCGATACTGTTCATCCTTGTTTTAATTTCTCTGATATTTGCCATAGTGATCACCTACTTTAAATAGGCTTCTATCGCCTCTTGGATCTCTTTTGCAATGTCATCTGTTAAGACTTTGCCTTCGTCGATCTTCTTCACTGTCTCTGGATATTTCTGTTCAAAGAATGCTGTCATTTCTTCTGTCTCTGCCTTTAATTCTTTGACTGGAACATCATTTAACATCTTATGACCTGCTGCAAACAGAAGTAAAATCTGTTTATGTAATGCCATTGGATGGTACAATGGCTGTTTTAACAGTTCGATCAGATGAGATCCATAATTTAATGTTGCTTTTGTTCCATCGTCAAGGTCTGAACTAAACTGTGTAAATACCTCAAGTTCTCGATACTGAGCTAAGTCAATACGAAGGTTTCCGGCTACTTTCTTCATAATCTTTGTCTGGGCTGCTCCACCTACACGGGATACAGAAAGTCCGACATTGACCGCTGGTCTTACACCGGAGAAGAATAACTCACTTTCAAGGAAGATCTGTCCGTCTGTGATAGAGATTACGTTTGTAGGAATGTACGCGGATACGTCTCCTGCCTGTGTTTCGATGATCGGTAATGCTGTGATTGATCCACCACCAAGTTCATCACTTAATCGGCAAGAACGTTCTAGTAATCTTGAATGTAAGTAGAATACATCTCCAGGATAAGCTTCACGTCCAGGTGGACGATCCAGCAGTAAGGAAATTGCACGATAAGCAACGGCGTGCTTAGACAGATCATCATATACGATCAAAACGTCTTTTCCCTGATGCATAAAATGCTCTGCGATCGCTGTTCCTGCATATGGTGCAATGTACTGAAGTGTAGCTGAGTCAGATGCTGTAGATGAAACTACAATACTATAGTCCATAGCACCTGTCTTTTCCAATGTGTTTACAATTCTGGCAACTGTAGATGCCTTCTGTCCGATTGCAACATACACACAGATAACACCTTTACCTTTCTGGTTAATAATTGTATCTGTGGCAATTGATGTCTTACCAGTCTGACGGTCACCAATGATAAGTTCTCGCTGTCCACGGCCAATTGGGAACATTGAATCAATTGAAAGTATTCCTGTTTCCATTGGTGTGCTTACAGACTTACGGTCTACGATACCAGGAGCATCTTCCTCAATTGGTCTGTAATCTTCTTCTTTAATATCGCCTTTTCCATCAATAGGCTCGCCAAGTGCATTGATTACTCTTCCTACAAATGCGCTGCCTACCGGAATTCCGGCTTTTTTCTTGGTTCTTACAACCTTAGTTCCTTCTTTGATTCCTGTATCCCTGCCGAACAAGATAACACCTATCTCATTCTCACGGATATCCTGAACCATTCCTTTTACTCCATTATCAAATACTACGATTTCACCATACATTGCATGTTCAATACCGTATACAGTAGCAATTCCATCACCGACCCATATTACATTACCGGTCTCACGACTTGCTTCATCCCAATTGAAATTCTCAATCTCACTCTGGATAATGGAGATAATATCTGTTGCACTAATTGCGCCCACAGGGGTCACCTCCCAGTTAATTTTCTTTCAAGCTGACAAAAACGTCCTTCAAAACTTCTGTCGTATTCCTTGTGATGTGCTCTTATAACATATCCGCCTAAGAGATCCGCATCCACTGTCTTTGTCAGTTCAATTGTATAATCCGGATATCTGCTCTTTAAGAAATCCTGTGCCTGCTTTGCATTATCATCTTCATCACTGCTGTCTGCACTTATAAGCTCTGCTTTTAAAATGTGGTTTGCTTCATCATCAATTCTGTAATATGAATCAAATATGTCTCTCATCTCATCACAATAACCAAGCTTACACATTTCTTTAATGAAATTCTTCATAAGCTCCTTGGTGTCATCAAGTGCAAACACTTTATCAATGATGTCGTATTTCTTTGCAAGAGGTATTTCAGGATTCGTGAGAATTTTCTGAAGTTCTGAAGTTTTGCTGTATAACTCATCAGCCCTTCTTACATCCTCTCTGCTCACAGACAACCGGTGTAAAACTATTGCATTATTTACTGCTGCCTGCGTCATGAGCATCACCTGTCTTTACGATTTTTCTTGCAGCTATGAGAGCGAGTCTTGCAATATCTGCCTGTGCAGCTTCCGTTGCTTTCTCTTTCTCTGTAGCTATATCAGCCTTTGCCTTTTCAAGCATTACTTCTGTTTCTTTTCTGGTCTTTTCCAAAGCTGCCTCATGCTCTTCCTGTGCTCTGTTTCTAGCATTTACAATAATCTCATCAGCTTCAGTCTTCGCACTTTCAAGCTTTTCGTCATATGAAGCCTTTAATGCATCTGCTTCTTCCTGACTCTTCTTAGCATCATCAAACTGCTGCTTAATCATATCTTCTCTTGCATTGATTACTTTCATAACAGGCTTAAACAGGAACTTCTTAAACACCAGATATAAGACGAGCAGATTGACTACTGTCCATAATATATTCCATGGATCTATACTTAACACTAGCTTCGCCTTCCTTTCTATCTTGTCTTAGTTATCTTTCCCATAAATGTTATTAGCCTAAGAAAAGAATTATAAGAAGGGCGATAACGAAACCATAAATAGCTGTTGCCTCTGCAAGGGCACAACCTAAAAGAAGTGACTTACTAATCTTGCTTTCTGCCTCTGGCTGTCTTGCGATAGCGTCTACTGCACTGCTTGTTGCCTTACCGATACCAAGACCAGCACCGATACCTGTTAATACTGCTATACCTGCTCCGATTGCTACTAAAATTGTTGACATAATAATAATCTCCTTTTTAAAACATTTATTCTTGTTACATATACTCTTACTCTGTAGCCTCTTTTATAAAAAGACCAGTTAAGAATACGAAAACATACGCCTGTATCAGTCCATCGAATATATCGAAGTAACAACTGAATACTGCCGGTAAAACTGCCGGAACTACCATCTTTAATAATTCCATGATTACAAATGAACCTAAAACATTACCGAATAATCGCATGCAAAGTGATAAGGGCTTGATAAATACTTCCAGAATATTAATAGGAAGTATTATAGGCATTGGCTCTGCAAAACTCTTAAGCCAGCCTTTAGTTCCTCTGGCTCTGATTCCTGCGACCTCAATAAGCACAATACTCATCAATGCCAGTGTTGCTGTAACATTCATATCCTTAGTTGGTGGCTTGAAACCAAGCAGTCCTATCAGGTTCGCAATTCCTATGTAAATAGCAATTGCTGACAGATATGGAATGAATGCCTTTCCTTTTTCTCCTACTGTCTCAGTGAAGAAATCATTGAGTCCCTTTATTGCTGTTTCTACAACTACCTGTCTGCGACTGGGGTTTTCCACACTTAGATTTCGGCTTAGCAGAATACACAACAGGAACACAACAGCCATGATAATCCATGTAACAACAACGGATTCATATACTGGGATTCCACCAAACAAAGGTATAGTGAACACTGTCTCGCAATTAAGTTCTTCCATAAGCCCTTCTACCAAAGCATCCATCTGCACGACCTCCTTTCTAAATATGAAATATATTTCTTTTCTGTTCACGGATTTTATTCCACAAAAAAAATAATGTCAAGCCTAGATTCTGCCTAGGTTTGACACTATTTTCTCCTTTAATAATCGTACATTTTTAACAAAAAATTGTTTATGACCAGCGTTCATTTTTGTTATTTTTTACATTGAATTCTGTCAAACTTTATTTTTATTTAATAATTTCATTAAAATTTGTCAAAAATGTATCAATAAAACCTGTTAATTTTTCTACAAATTTATCATTTAATTAAGATATAACCGGTTATTCATTAATTATATTAATCTCTATAAAGCCTTTAAAACACTTGTATTCTCTATAACAAAGTTCCTGAATGCCTCTACAACAGGAGACATGTATGTACTATTATCATTAACCATATAGAAGCTTCTTTCATATTCCGGTGACTCGATTTCAAATATTTCTACAGACATTTTTTCCAATATATCCATATATGGAACTACCGCTATTCCAAATCCATTAGCAACCAGCCCGGCAATAACCTGATCTTCCTCAGTTTCATATGCAACCTTTACTGTTATGTCCGATCTTTTCAACATTTCATCAAATATGCTTCTTATTCCAGAGTTCTTTTCAAAACATACATATGAATACCCGGCTGTCTCTGCAAGATTAATGCTCCTTTTCCTTTTCTTAGCCAGCGGATGTCCTTTGGGAGTAATAAGCACCAGTCTCTGCTTCATAACGGGCTCAGCCGTAAAATGATATTCTTCTGATGGCTTGGAACAGAACAACAAATCATACTTCCCAAGCTGCATATCGTCAAGCAGCCTGCCCGTAACATCTGTGTGAAACGTAAAATCTATATCAAGCTTCGGATTCTTCTTTATAAATGCTGCCGCCATCCGAGGGACATAGCTTATTCCCAATGGTCTTACAAGTCCTAATCTTATCGTTCCATTTCCCATTGCACTTCTTTTAATAGAATTAATACCATCATCTAACACATCCAGAGTCTTTTCTGCATAAGAAAGAAACTCCTCTCCGAATTGAGTCAGCGTTATCTTATGTCCGTTTTTTTCAAAGAGTCTGACACCAAGTTCCTTTTCCATCTGTGATATTGCATGACTAAGACTAGGCTGTGTAATGCACAATTCTTCTGCCGCTTTCGTGTACTGACGGATTCTTGCAAGTGTAACAAAATATCGCAGGTTATATATATTCATATCAGCCTCCCATGCACATTTATTATCTTTATCTTAATTATAAACAGTTCTATAGACAAAATCTATAATTTCATTAAAATTATTCATTTGTTATTAATCAATAATGAAACTACACTTAGAGACTGTGATTATGTTCTTTATTAAAAAGAAAGGGGATTCCTTATGAGTTCAATTGATAGTGCAATAGATTTAAATGCCGGTTCTGTTTCTGAAAATGTTAAGACTATGCTTAGAGGTGAGCTTGTTCTTGCCTTTGCTGTTATAATCAACAGCCTTGGAGTTGTGCTTATGCTTTACTCAGGAACTGGAATATCAGCAATCTCAAGCGTTCCATATGCTTTTTCCGAAGTCTTCCCTAAGATTACTCTTGGTACGTTTACATATATGTTCCAGGGACTTCTTGTACTCAGCCTTATGATTCTGCGAAAGAAGTTCGTACCATCATATCTGTTTTCATTCGTTGTCGGATTCATATTTGGTGAATGCATCGACATGCACAATATGTGGGTTCCAATGCTCCCAACTGCAATCGGATTCAGAGTTACGTACTTTATTATAAGCTACTGCCTGATAAGTCTCGGCATAGCTCTTTCTAACAGGTGCAGACTTCCAATTATCCCTACTGACCTGTTCCCTCGTGAGCTTGCTGATATTACAGGCATTGCCTATTCACGCATCAAGATTTCTTTTGATGTTATATGCCTTGCCGTAACTGCATGTCTTACCGGCCTGATATTAGGTCATATTAAGGGGCTTGGCATCGGTACTGTTGTTGCTGCATTTACAATGGGAAAAGCCATCGGCCTTGTCGGCAGATGGCTTGATAAGAAGTTTGATTTTGTTTCATTTATGAAGAAATAAATATCTCACATATTGTCTAATCTATCTTTAATTACATTAATATCATAATCTGGGGCAGATGAGACTACTGCATCGTATATTGGCTTTATATCTGCCTCTTCTTCCTCTAGTTCTGAGGCTATTGTCTCCAGAGTTTTTGACTTCTTTACCTTCTTTATGACCTGATTAATTACTATAGATTTAACTTCTTCTCTCATTTCTGACTTAATTTCTTCTCTGACTTCCGATTTAACTTCTTCTCTGACTTCCGATTTAACTTCTTCCATGACCTCCGCTTTAACAACTTCTTTTAATTCTTCTTTAGCCATTTCCTTTGCTTCTTCAAATAATGTCCTTCTGACATCTTCCTCATCATAATCATATATACTCACTTCGACGACCTCCTCCCTGTGCTTTTCAAAGAAATCGACAAGTATATCCTCATCTATACATTCGTCCATCGCCTCTGTTACCGCAATCCTGACATCGTCCCCTTCAACACCCATCTTGAATCTGACCTTATTAACAAATGTCATGTAATCACGCAGCGTTTTGCACTTATTAAGGATATGTACATCTTTATTAATGTTGATAACACGCACCTTAAGCTCCAGCTCTGGATTGTCTGTCGGAATCTCGTACATATCTGACAGCCTGATTTCATCCTCATCTTCAATCCATTTTTCCAAGCCATTGTAGAATGTCACAAAATGCGGAACAGGAATCTTAATCATACTTCTTCTGTGAAGCATGGAATTACTGAACAACTCTCTGAACACATCTGATACATAGTGCAAAAATCTTAACGGCATATTAGGATTCTTGCTAGACTGCTGTTCAAACATATACAGGCTCATACATAGTAAAAATGAAGCATCATTCTTATACTTCATATATGAACCTCCATTTAATGTTGTTACCTGCAAATCATCAACATTCGTGTAAGCTGAATTGTTAAGTGCATTATACAGCTCTAAAAGATTTCTCTTATCTCTGTATAACATACAGAATACATTGTCCTTAAATTTAGATATTACATTGTCTTTCTTCTCTGCCATAGATATCCTCCTCGTCTCTTTCGCAGGCAGATATCCACGCACATATACTAATATTGTATTTGTCTATATAAGTATATTAGCATCTACTGATACCTAAAACAAGCCTGCATTATTCAATTATGTGTTATGTGGATTTTGCTGAATGAATGTCTATAAATGTTTTTAGAAAAATAAACCTTCATAAACGAACTTTCATAGATGTATGTTAATCTATGAATATCCAGCTTTGATAAGCAACTGGTGTTGATTATTGAAGCAATCAACACCAAGTTACTTTAGAAAAGATTTTATTCTTTAAATATATTAATATCATATATAATTGTATATGTCAATATATATTATCTAAACATTAGAAATACCTCATTTTTATTAAAAAAGGTACAACATTCATCATGTGAATATTATACCTATAATTAATAAATATTATCTATACGCTCTCTCGTATATACCCGCAATCTCTTCATCAGTAGTTTCCTGAGGGTCTCTTACGAACAATCTCATCATTGTTGCCCTTGCGTTCCTGGCAAGTGTCATTGCTTCTTCCTTCTTTATTCCGTAATCAGACATCTTAAGGTCATCAACTCCACATGCCTTCTGTAATTCAAGAAGTGCTGTGATGAAATCTTCCGGCTTAGATGCATCTTCCATTCCAAGAAAATGTGCCATATCAACGAATCGTTCATCACATACATGCTTATTAATCCAGAATGTGAAGTACTCCTTAGACAGCATGATAAGTCCTGCTCCATGAGGAAGCTCCGGATGATATGCACTCATTGCATGCTCCATAGAATGTTCAGATATACATGATGTTACAACCATTGAATATCCTGACATTGTATTAGCGTATGCAACATGTTCTCTTGCCTCAATATCGTTACCATCCTTAACTGCTCTTGCAAGATATTGTCCGATATTTTCAATCGCGGCACGCTGAATCATATCTCCCATAATATTATGTTTGTTGCTTATATACCCTTCCAATGAATGAAAAAGCGCATCAAATCCCTGATATGCAGTGAATTTCGGTGGAACTGTTTTCATAAGCTCAGGATCAACAATTGCATACTTTGCAAACATGCCCGCCATTCCACCAATACCAATCTTTTCATTAGTATCAGGATTAGAAATCACTCCAATAGTATCAACCTCTGAGCCTGTTCCTGCTGATGTAGTAATTGCAATCCATGGAAGCATTTCATTAGGAGGTGTCATCTTACCACCTGATGGGCTATTAGCATAATCCCACAGATTATCTGATGGCTGTGGAATGAACATTGCCATATTCTTAGCCGCGTCCATAACTGAACCGCCACCTAAAGCAACAACAAAGTCAACTCCATTCTCGCGACCAATTCTTGCGCCTTCTTCAACTGCTGACTTCAGCGGATTAGCTCCTATTCCGTTATAAAGCACATATGAAACATCAGCTTGTTTAAGTTCATCTATTGTTCTGTCAAGTGAACCATTCATCCTTGCAGACTTACCATTGCTTATAACAAGAAGTGCTTTCTTTCCTGGCATCTTAAGAGTATGCAGCTTAGAAAGACTTCCGCATCCAAATACGACATCTACTGGTGAAAAAAACTGATATTCATTCATGATTACTCCTCCCTGAAATTAATACTGCCATCTGCAGCATTCATTCCATCAACAATAGCTAGAGATTCAAGCTGGTATCCAAGGTTACGGATAATCTGTCCTCCTGTCTGGAAGCCCTTCTCAACTGCAATTCCAATACCTTCAACAGTTCCGCCTGCCTGATTAACAATAGAGATAAGTCCTTGAAGTGCACAGCCATTGGCAAGAAAATCGTCAATAATAAGTACATGATCCTCTGGACCTACAAACTTCTTAGATATAAGAACCTGATTCTTGCACTTATGTGTAAATGATTCAACTTCCGCAGAATACACATCACCATCAATATTGACACTCTGTGACTTCTTTGCAAATACAACCGGTACATCAAAGCATTCTGCAACTATACATGCAATACCAATTCCTGAAGCCTCAATTGTTATAATCTTATTAATATTCTTTCCGGCAAATCTTCTCTTAAATTCTTCGCCCATCTGCTTGAAAAGCTTAACATCCATCTGATGATTAAGAAAACTGTCTACTTTAAGAATGTTGCCTTCTTTGACAACTCCGTCCTTCATAATTCTTTCTTCAAGAAAATTCATAGTAATGATTCCTTTCGTAAGTAAATTATCTGTCATATTATAAGAAATTATTCTAACATTACAAGGCTCTATGGTCAATCAGTTTTAATTATCTTTTACACCTGCCATTGCAATCTGGTCAGGAGTTATAGGAAGCTCGTAAAATCTCTTTCCTGCCGCATGGCTTAATGCATCTGTAATTGCAGGAAGCGGTGTATTAATTACAACCTCTCCGATTGATTTCGCACCAAAAGGACCTGCATTCTCGTAACTACTCTCAAACTCAACATTAATATGTCCAATATCCATTCTTGATGGAATCTTGTACTGTAAAAATGAGTTCTCATACAGCTTGCCTTTATCTGAATATGTGATATTCTCTGACATTGTCATTCCGATTCCCTGTAAGATACCGCCCTCTGCCTGTACTCTTGCAAGGTTAGGATTAACAGGTGTTCCACAATCAACACATGCGTCATATTCAACAACACGGCTCTCACCTGTGAGAAGGTCAACCTCGACCTCCGCTGCTCCAACCATGAATGGTGGTGGTGAAATAGGTGATGTATGTGTATTGGTAACTGAAAGTGCTATATCATTACCACACATGGATGCTGTTGATATATCGGCCAGGGTTACACATTTATCCTTGTTCTCACCTGATTCGCATATTACTTTCTTTCCGTCAAATGTGACATCACATTTCTCGCATCCTAGCATCTTAGCACCAAGCTTTTCGATTCTGTCTCTAAGTTCTAATGCACATTTTTCAACAGCCTTACCAGTTACATATGTTGTACTTGATGCGTATGAACCTGAATCATAAGGTGATATGTCAGTATCTGCACCAAATACACTTATATTGTCTGTGCTGCATTCAAGAACCTCTGCTGCAATCTGTGCAAGTATTGTATCACAGCCTGTTCCCATATCAGCAGCTCCGATGTTCATAGTATATACACCTTCATCATTAAGCTTTAGTGTCGCACTGCCGACATCAACCCCTGATATGCCTGACCCCTGCATTGCCATGCCCATTCCGACAAAACGTGCCTTAGTATCAGAAATCTTTCTCATAGGATATTTCTCATCCCATTTAATCATCTCTTTGACCTTTGCAAGACATCTGTCAAGTGCACAGCTTGTATTAACCTGTCCATAGTAAGCAGGCATTACATCGCCCTCTTTTACTATGTTCTTAAATCTGATTTCAAACGGGTCCATATGAAGTCTGTCTGCCAGTTCATTTACAGCCGACTCAACTGCAAAAAGACCCTGTGTCGCACCATAACCTCTGTAAGCACCCGCTGACATTATATTAGTATATACAACATCACTTACAAAACGGAACGCCTCTGCCTTTCCATATAATGGAATTGACTTGTGTCCAGAAAGGCCTACTGTTGTAGGACCATGCTCGCCATATGCGCCTGTATTAGATAATGTGTATAAATCAATTCCTTTTACAATACCATCCTTAGTTGCACCAAGTCTTACATGCATCTGCATCTCATGTCTTGGTGATGAAGCTGACTGTGTTTCTTCCCTTGAAAATATAATCTTAGACGGTTTCTTGGTCTTCCATGTAACAAATGCAGGATATATCTCTGACACAGATGTCTGCTTTGCTCCAAATCCGCCTCCGATTCTTGGCTTGGTAACTCTTATCTTAGATGGCGATATTCCAAGTGCATGTGAGATAATTCTCCTGCAATGGAATACTATCTGTGTAGAACTTACAACATGAAGTCTTCCATAAGTATCTATTGTACAGAAAGTTCTGAAAGTCTCCATCATGCTCTGCTGGCATGCCTTAGTATGATATGTCCTGTCAATCACAATATCACACTCATCTAACACTTTATCGATATCTCCGTCGCCACTCTCATCATGCGCGCACAGATTTCTTTTATTATCAGCTCCGACAGGACACAATGCTTCCCAGTTATCCTCCGGATGAACAAGTATCTCATTATCCTTTGCCTTAGTGAAATCAAGCAATGGTTCAAGCACTTCATATTCTGTCTTAATAAGCTTCATTGCCTTATCAACACAGCGTTCATCAGCACCTGCAACAATGGCAACCGGGTCGCCTATGAATCTTACATGCTTATCAAGAATAAGCCTGTCATAAGGACTTGGCTCAGGATAAGTCTGACCTGCACATGTGAATCTTTTCATATTCTGGTCAACATCTTTATATGTAAATATTGCTTCTATTCCCGGCACCTTCATCGCAATATCAGTATTAATATTCTTTACAAATGCGTTGGCATATGGTGAGCGCAGAAGCTTTACAACAAGGCAGTCCTTAGGTGCAATATCATCTGTATACACCGGCTTTCCAAGAAGCAGTTCCATCGCATCTTTCTTTCTGATAGCTTTATTAACCGACTTCATCTATTCAGCCTCCTTTGCTTTCTTTGCCTCAAGGAAATTCATAATTCCTCTTAACTGTCCCTCATAACCTGAACATCTGCACAGATTTCCTGAAAGGAACTCCTTTATCTCCTCTTCATCAGGATAAGGATTCTCTCTGAAAAGTGCCAATGCATTCATAACAAATCCCGGATTACAGAATCCGCACTGCTCCGCCCCCTGTCCTGCGATAAAAGAGCCAAATTCTTCTGCTTCCTCCTGCAGTCCTTCCAGCGTATCTACCTTGTGCCCGTCTGCTCTTGCAGCAAGCACGGAACAGGAAAGTACCGGCTTCTCATCTAAAAATACGGTACAAAGTCCACAGTTGGAAGTCTCACAGCCGCGCTTTACGCTGTAACATCCATGATTTCTCACGAAATCGATCAGAAGCAGATCAGCTGCGATCTCTTCTGTAATCTTTTTTCCATTCAGTGTCAGACTAATCTGCATTCTTTTCACCTCCGTTTGTGATTCTCTCTAATGCTCTGCGGATCAGAACCTCTGCAAGATGGGTACGATACGCT
>ERZ773237.2471-NODE-2471-length-12408-cov-2.644864_pt1 | contig 12408 bp, 9 predicted proteins | sample MGYA00580990_ERZ773237 | MGnify/ENA primary metagenome ERZ773237 (study PRJEB29015, sample SAMEA2737749) | human gut metagenome | biome: human gut; feature: human-associated habitat; material: faeces | place: China | collected 2012 ...
CAATTGCCTTGAAAAATGTCCTGTGGGAGCGATAGAGCGATTGTAAAGAGGGAAAAGATCATGGAAAATGAGAAATTAAAATACTTGACTGCATATTTGCTTTCAGAACATTCGGAATGGAATGATTTGGTCTTTCCAACAAATGAATCGGAGCAGTTCCATCTTTACCGCAGTCTTGTCAACATTCGTCCGGCAGGGAAAGCCAGTGCAGAGTATCTCAAAGCCGAGGACGAATTTCTGCGAGGATTGACGGCACAGAAAGGCATCACAAGTGTTGCCGATTTGCAGCCCGTTGAGGAGCATATCTATCTCTGGAAAGGCGATATCACCACACTGCAATGCGGTGCAATTGTCAATGCTGCGAATTCGGGAATGACGGGATGCTATCATCCTTGTCATAATTGTATTGATAACTGTATCCATACCTTTGCAGGGGTTCGCCTGCGGTTGAAATGCGCAGAGATGATGGAATTGCAAGGACATGAAGAACCGACAGGTACAGCGAAAATCACGCCTGCCTACAATCTGCCATGCGACTATGTGATACACACCGTCGGACCAATCGTGCAGGGCAGGCTGACCGAAAAGCACTGCGAACTGCTGAAAAGCTGCTATCAGAGCTGTCTGGAACTTGCGGTGCAGAGCGGCGTGAAGAGCATCGCTTTCTGCTGTATTTCCACAGGTGTGTTCGGTTTTCCCCAGGAGAAAGCCGCTGAAATTGCAGTGGATACCATCCGGACATTTCTGAAAACCCATGAAATTGAGGTGATATGCAATGTTTTTTCCGAAAAAGACTTCCGCATCTACCAGAGACTGCTCGGCTGAGACCGACCGTCTGAAAAATGAGATAGAAACCGCCGATGCCATTGTCATTGGTGCAGGTGCAGGGCTTTCCACTGCGGCAGGTTTTACATACAGCGGCGAACGCTTTGAAAACTATTTCTCGGACTTCATTGAAAAATACAACTTTCGGGATATGTATTCCGGCGGTTTCTATCCATTTGAATCTCTGGAAGAACATTGGGCGTACTGGTCGAGATACATTTACATCAATCGTTACATGGACGTTGACAACGGTGTTTACAAGAGATTGTTTGAACTTGTGAAAGACAAAGATTACTTTGTGCTGACCACCAATGTAGACCACCAGTTTCAGAAAGCCGAATTTGACAAGCACAGGCTTTTCTACACGCAGGGTGATTACGGACTGTTTCAATGTTCAGAGCCTTGCTGTCAGAAGACCTATGACAATGAGGATATTATCCGCAAAATGTACGCTGAGCAGGAAAATATGCTTATTCCAACAGAATTAGTTCCACGCTGTCCCAAATGCGGCAGACCCATGACCATGAATCTTCGTGCAGATGAAACCTTTGTGCAGGACGAGGGATGGTATCGTGCGGCAGAGCGGTATGAGGAATTTCTCCGCAGACACGAAAATCTGCATATTTTGTTTCTGGAACTCGGCGTAGGGTACAACACACCGGCGATTATCAAGTATCCATTCTGGCAGATGACGGCGAAGAACCCGAAAGCAGTGTACGCCTGCTTGAATTTCGGTGAGGCGTTTTGTCCGGAGCAGATCAGACCGCAGGCAATTTGTATGGATGCAGATATTGGAACAATTTTTAAGAGATAACAGGAAAAGCCACTTCGTTTTCGAAAGTGGTTTTTTCATCTCTAAATCTTGACAATTTCAATAAAATGTAGTATAATGCGGTTGATAGTTTTATCCGTGTTGCTGGCATATTCTTTTGAAGTCTATGCCGAATTTTAAGGAGGTATGAAAAAATGAAACATTGGGTTCGTGTGCGGCAGGCGCTGCTCCTGTCGCTGGTTCTGCTGACAGCCTGGATACTGCCGTTGTTTCGGTGGGACGGGGCAGTCTTGTCGGCAGCGGCGATATCTACGGATTATCCGGCGCAGCTGATGCACCTTGCCGCCAAGGACAATGCCAAGGTTCTGACGGAAAACGGAACGTCTGACGGTGCAGCACTTTCCCTGCAAACGCTTGGCAGTGACCTGTCTGCATCGTGGCGGTTTGACCGTGTGGGAAAGGACGCAAACGGCACCTTTTTCAAGCTGGTGAATGCACAGTCCGGCCGGCTTTTGACCCCACGCAATTACAACGTATCTGCTGGAACCGATGTGATCGTGTATGGCAGTGAATCCGCCCAGTCCCAGCATTGGTACGTTGTCCCTGTGGCACAGGATCATCTGGGCAATGATCTGTACTATAAGATCGTGAACTATTCCGACACTTCCCTTGCTTTGACACAGGGAACTTCCGGCATGACACTTGCCAAATATACCGGAGCAGACAACCAGCTCTGGCTGCTCAATGCCGATGGCTTGCAGGGCTTTGCCGGATACTGTTTTGACGACAATACCGGCAACATCAAGGCAGGGGATATCGGCGGTCTGTTCGGCGAGATCGTGGAGGTTTCCACTTTTGCTGACCTCAAGAAATACGCCACTTCTGATACGCCTTATACGATTGTGGTTACGGCAAACCTCAGTGTTACCACACTGCAAAAGGACTCCTCCGGACGCAACTACTGTCCGGACGGACGAATCTATGTTCACAGCAATAAGACCATTATCGGCAGCTATGCGGCGCATACCATGTATAATGTGCAGTTCTGCACCTCTTCCAACAGCGGAACGGGAAACAATCTGATTCTGAAAAACTTTGAGTTACAGCACGATGCCGAGTCCAACGGCAATGACTCCATTGTGGTATACCTCGGTTCGGGTCAGAATCTCTGGGTAGACCACTGTACCTTTGTGGGACACAGCGACTATAACACAGCCTCTACCGGCTTGCCCGACTGGGATAAATTCCTGGCGTGTTGCTATGATGCGGACTACACCACCGTTTCGGACTGCTCTTTTGGACTTCACGAATACGGCGTGATCCTGGGGTATCCGGCAGATGATGAGAACTCCTATAAAACCTATAACAACTATCCCCGGATGTCCATTATCAGCAACCGCTTTGAAAAGACGCTGACCCGTGGACCGGGGCTGATGCGCTACGGCTATTTCCACTCGCTGAACAACTATGTGAAAACGTTCAGCATGGCATATACCGTACACACGGCATCGAAAATCTTTGCGGAAAACTGCTACTATGAGGACGGAGGAAATGTTATCTGCGACTGGAACACGGTGACTTATCCCGGCTCATATGCAGAAACTGGTTCGAAGTCAGTGAACTGCAAACGGACGACCATTGAGGGCTATGCGCAGAACTGCACATGGCGGCCGACTTCCAACTACAGCACTATTTCCCGTACCGCAGATGCGGCAAAAACCTATTGCGAAATCTACAGCGGCTGCCAGAATGACCGGAACCATATGATGTATCTCCGGTATGCGGCTGCCGGTGTGCCGAGTGCAGGCTACACCGAATCTCCCAGCGCACCCCTGGCGGAAACATTCGCAGAGGGTTCCACTTATCGCATCCGGAATGTCAACTCCGGCTTGTACTTGCAGGTGGCAGGTGCAGCGGCAAAGAACAGCGCTAACGTGCAGCAGTGGGGTTCAGACGGAACATCGGTTCATGACATCTGGAAACTGTGCAGTGCCGGAGACGGGTATTACTACTTGGTTTCGGCAGTAGGAGACGGCGGCACATATGTGCTGGATGTTGCCGGGAAAAAGACGGCAAACGGGACGAATATCGACATATACACGTATAACGGCGGCAGCAATCAGCAGTTTATGCTGACGAAAAACGGAGACGGCAGCTACCAGATCCGAACTGCTGTTTCCGGCGGAAATTCTGTGGTAGTGGTGGAAGATGCCTCCAAGACCTCCGGCGCCAATGTACAGCAGTGGGAAACCAACGGCGCAGACTGTCAGAACTGGATTTTAGAGCCGGCAGCAGATCCCGGCTGTGCGATGGACACAGATGTGATCTATACTTTTGAAAATGCCGGTTCCGGTCTGGTGATGGATATTGCCGGCGGAAAAATGGCAGACAACACAAATGTGCAGCAGTGGGCATCCAACGGGCTGGACTGCCAGAAATGGACACTCCGTGCTTTCGGCTCCGAAAACTATTACTGGATTCGCTCCCGGCAGGACAGCGGCTATGCGCTGAAGGCAGAGGGCAGCAAAAACGGCGGAAACCTGTCGATTGCGGCGTGGTCTAATAAGGACAGCTCCCAGCTGTTCCGCTTTACCAAGAACCTGGACGGCAGCTACTGCATTCTGACCCACGCCTCCGGTGATGCCTGCTATGTGGAAGTGGCTGACGCATCCACGGCAAACGGCGCTAATGTACAGCAGTGGGAACCGACTGGCAGCAGCTGTCAGAAATGGCAGGCAAAGACAGAGACCGCTACAGTAACCACAACCACAACTACCACAAGCGCAACCACAACCACAACATCTGCAACGACTACTACAATCACTGTAGAGCCGATCAAGGATAAGATCGTTTGGTCTCTGGATAAGATCACCGTTGAACCGGGCGCAGGCTATGACAGCGACGTAATGTACGGCGCAGCAATCAAGAATGCGATCAAGACCAGCGGTCTCCAGGGTACTATCGAACTGCCGGATGCTACCAAGAAGCTCCTGGGCTGGCCGTATGGTGAGGACACCATGAAGGTTTACGGCGCAGACGGCAGCGTATACGAGACTATGCCGACCTTCATCACAGACTTCGCTAAGTTCTGGAACGATGAAGCAAACAAGACTCTCCACTTCGCATTCACCGACAAGGATTCCTACACTGCTCCGACTGCAGCAGACGGCGCACTGTTCCAGCTGCCGATCGGCATCGCTGATGAAGCAACTGTACAGGCTCTGGCAGCAGAGTACAACCTGGAATATGATGAAGCTCAGGGCGGCTATCTGTTCCCGGTTAACTGGGCAGAATACGGCACAGACACTGGCTACTCCAAGGATGGTCAGGGCAATGTCGTAGAAGTTGCTGTTGACCGCTTCGCTTACACTGACGCAGCAGGCAACAAGATCGACTTCAACCAGAATGTAACTCTGGAAAATGGTTACATCTGCGTAAAGGTTGCTAAGGTTACTACTACCACTACAACTGCTGGTACAACTACCACAACAACCGCTGCAACTACCACAACAACCGCTGCAACTACAACCACTGCAGCTAAGACAACAACTACTACAGCTGAAACATCCGCAACAACCACTGAGTCCACTACTGTTTCTTCTGACACAACAGCAAGCACTGAGTCTTCTGTAGGTACAACATCCACTAAGGTTTCTTCTGACACCACACCTGCTGGCAAGCCGGAAGTTAAGCTGAATGCAGACGTAAACTTCTACCTGTCTGAGGATGCTCGTGACTTCGCTAAGACCGATCTGATCGCAAGCGCTACTCTGGACGGCAAGGATGTAACTGCTGACCTGACCTTCGCTTATGCAACTCCGAAGGAAATGTACGAGAAGCTGCACGGTGCAAAGGCTTATGTAGCAAACGACCTGGATATCCTGTACAAGGGCACAAAGGTTGCAACTGCTAAGGTTTACATCGGCATCAAGGGCGATACAGACCTGAACGGTAAGGTTGACTCCACTGATATGTTCTACAATATGTACTATCAGGCAAGACTGGGTGCCGGCATCAAGGATGGCGTAACTCTGCTGGAGAACAACAAGGATGCAAACCTGGAGAAGCTGTCTTACTTCCTGACCGATATCGATACCGAGAGCAAGGAAGGCAAGAACACTGCTGACAAGTCCATCACTCCGACCGACCTGTTCTATCAGATGTACTACATCGCACTGCAGGGTGCTGGTTACAAGGATACTACTTGGACCGACGTTTGCCCTGAGCTGAAGGAACTGAAGGGTTCCTGCTGGTACACCGGCAAGTAAGTTCTGCTTACAAAGAACGTGAAAACGTTTTTGACAACTCGGATATGACATCATAAGAAAAACCCGATGCGGGAGCGATCCCGTGTCGGGTTTTTTGCGTTCTGCCGCAGGAAACGGCTTGAAAAAAGGTTTGTCTTGACAAACCGCCGGTCAGTGTGCTATACTGAGTGGCAATCGCATAAAATACAACATACAAGAGAGCGGTTCCGTGACCGGTGGCGAATGCCGGCGGTGCGGCGACGGAAAGGAAGACGGATTATGGGATGGATAGAACTGCTGCTGACGGCGGTCGGGCTTTCGATGGATGCTTTTGCGGTGTCCGTCTGTAAGGGGCTTGGAATGCGCAAAATGCGGTACGACCAGGCGTTTGTGATCGGGTTGTACTTCGGCGTGTTCCAGGCGATCATGCCCCTGCTGGGCTGGCTGCTGGGAACCTCGTTTTCCCGGTACATCCAGGCGTTCGACCACTGGATCGCATTTATCCTGCTGGCGTTTATCGGCGGAAAGATGCTGTGGGATGTGTTCCACGAAAAAGAGGAGGAAACCACGGAAAAGGTGGATGCCCGGCTGGATCACAAGGAATTGTTCATGCTGGCGATCGCTACCTCCATTGACGCCCTTGCGGTGGGCATCGCTTTTGCCTGTCTGGATGTGCAGATCTGGAGTTCCATTTCCATCATCGGCTGCGTGACCCTGGTGCTTTCTTTCTGCGGCGTATGGATCGGCAATCGTTTCGGCAATTGCTTTGAGAAAAAGGCAGAGATTGCCGGCGGTCTGGTGCTGATCCTCATTGGCGTCAAGATCCTGGTGGAGCATCTGGTGCAGCACCAATAATATGCCAAAATTCCCCTTATTCTTTTCAAATTCATGTTTATATTTTTGTACGAATTTGTTACAATATATGTATGATTTTGTGCAAGGAATGAGGACTTTACATGGCACAGGAAAAACCAGAACATCATAGAAAGCGCAGACAGCTTGTCTGGATGATCGTCAGCCTGCTTTTGGCGGCGGCGGTGATCGTTTCGGCGATATGGCTGCGTTCCAACCGATATTTTTATTCCAGCGAGTCGCACTCCCTGGAGGCTTTTCGTGGGTTAGAAGGAAAGGGCGAGGTGCAGTCGCCGGAGGATTCAGCGAACCTGGCACGGCGGCAGGAACTGCTGCTGAACGGTCAGGCGGAGAACGATGCCATGATCGGCTGGCTGGTGCTGCCGGGAACGATGATTGATTATCCGGTCATGGGCGGCAAGGACAGCAGCCGCTATGCAGAACAGAACTATGACGGAAAGTATGATAAATACGGAACGCCTTACCTGGCGGAGACGTGCTGCACGGATTTCAGCGATTATTTTTCCGTGATCTATGGGCATGATATGAACAACAGCACCATGTTCGGCAGTCTGGAACGGTTTCAGAATGCAGATGTGTTTGCGGATGCCCAGGACGGCGTGCTGATTCTGGAGGACGGGCAGCATCGGCTGACGCTGACGGCGAGCATTTCGGCGACGGCGACGGTGCAGGCTCTGGTGGAAGATCTGACGGATACCGAACAGGCGCAACCCGAACAGCTGTCCCAGCTGCTGCAGCTGGCGGCGGTGCAGACTCCGGATGTTTCTGTGACAGAGGACGACCGCTGGGTGCTGCTCTCCACGCTGGACTATGCAGATGAAAAAAGCGAAAACGGCACGCCGTCTATGCTGCTGCTGAAATTACAACCGGCGTGAGCATATTGCAATGCGACAGGGCAGGGAAACTTGCCCTGTTTTTTGTCCCTTTCAGGGGAATTTTTCTCCCAATCTGCCGGGTTGACTTTGTTCCGGCAAATGTGCTATAATAAAAGTGTTGAGAAATTGGATAGATGGTTTCACGGGCTGAATTTGCCTGTGATATTGGAAACGTACATTCTCCGGAATGATTCACGAACAACACGCTATGCCAGAACGGCGGCACTGCACGGTTTCGGTGCAGGACTGCCGAAACCTGTCTGCATCGGTACGCAGACCGGAATGGCTGGGTGCAGGTGCGAAATTTATTCTAGGAGGATTTTTTTATGCCCAAAAACAAAGTGCAGGAAGTTATTTTTACCGTTCTCATGGTGTTCGTGATGGTCTACGCCATGATCTGCTACAACATTGCCGTAGAGACCGGCGGCATGACGAATCTGGTCTTTCTCCATGCGTTCCGGGAACTGCTGATTATGGGACCCATCGCATTTCTGCTGGACTTTTTCCTGGTGGGCGGTCTGGCGAAGAAGGCGGCGTTCCGCATCGTCAACCCGGAAAAGGACAACCCCTTTCACCTGGTTCTGGCGATTTCAGCGGTGTCGGTGCTGCTGATGTGTCCGTTGATGAGCCTGGCGGCAACCCTGCTGTTCAAGCACGCCGGCGTGCAGATTGTCGCTGTCTGGTTTGAGACAACGGCAAAGAATTTTCCCATGGCACTGCTCTGGCAGCTGTTCTTTGCCGGTCCGCTGGTGCGGTTCGTGTTCCGGCATCTGATGGCACTGGTGCAGCCCCGGGAAAAGGCGGCTGTCACAGAAGAGGCTTGATGTAGAACGCAAAAATCCCGTTCCATTCTGCTGCACATACAGCAGTGTGGGACGGGATTTTGTTTGACATTTTTCGCAGAGTATGTTATACTAAAACTCTGAGGGCATACCTAAAACGGTAGGCGGTTTGTTTCTGCTCCCACTGCTCATTTGAACAGATGGGAGGTGATCGGTATGATGGATCATTTTATCACCCTGGGTGACTTGTTGAAACTCGGCAGTTTCCTGCTGGATCTAACAAGTGTGATCTTGTACATTTACTACAATCAAAAAAATAGTAAAAAGCATCACCATAAAAAGAAAAAGAAATAACCGCCCACGCATCCAAACTGTGGCGGTTATTCTTTAACTTTCTGCAGTGGGAGCAGACCGTCTACTGGTATGCTCTCTTTCTACTTTTATCATACATCATTTTCGCCGAAATGTCAAGTGGTTTTTTCCACGTTCTTTCAAAATGCGGATGCCGCAGGGAAACGCTCAAAAAATCTGTGTAAAATTGTAAAAAAGTACTTGTATTTTGCTTGTTCCTATGCTATAATAAAAATACTAGCCAGGGATACGAGCCTGGCAAATCTTACTATTTTACGAAAAGGAGTTTCCCCATGAAATTTGGCTATTTTGATGACGCAAACAAGGAATACGTCATTCAGAATCCGAAGACCCCGTACCCGTGGATCAACTACCTCGGCACACAGGAGTTCTTCTCTCTGATTTCCAACACTGCCGGCGGCTATCACTTCTATAAGGATGCCCGTCTCCGCAGAATCACCCGTTATCGCTACAACAATGTACCGGTAGATATGGGCGGCCGTTACTTCTACATCAAGGACGGCGAGACCGTATGGTCTCCGGGCTGGTCTCCGGTAAAGACTGATCTGGATGCTTACACCTGCCGTCACGGCATGGGCTATACCGTAATCTCCGGCAAGAAGAACGACATCTCTGCTGAAGTGACTTTCTTCGTACCGCAGAACTACAACGGCGAGATCCAGAGCCTGGTTCTGAAGAACGAGGGCAGCGAGGCAAAGACCATCAAGCTGTTCTCCTTCATCGAGTGGTGTCTGTGGAATGCACAGGATGACTCCACCAACTTCCAGAGAAACTTCAACACCGGCGAAGTAGAGATCGAAGGCTCTACCATCTTCCACAAGACCGAGTATAAGGAACGCCGCAATCACTTCGCATTCTACACCGTAAATGATTCCATTGACGGTTATGACACCGATCGTGAAAGCTTCCTGGGTCTGTACAACGGCTTTGAGAATCCGCAGGTCGTTGCAGCCGGCAAGGCATCCAACTCCGTAGCAGACGGCTGGTCTCCGGTAGCATCACACTATAAGGAAATCACACTGGCTCCGGGCGAATCCAAGCAGCTGATCTTCATTCTGGGCTATGTAGAAAACCCGAAGGATCAGAAGTGGAACGCTGACGGCAGCATGAACAAGTCCCGTGCATACGAGATGATCGAACAGTACAACACACCGGAAAAGGTTGCTGCTGCACTGGCTGAACTGAAGGCAATGTGGGATGCACTGCTGTCCAAGTACAGCGTCAAGACTCCGGATGACAAGATGAACCGCATGGTCAACATCTGGAACCAGTATCAGTGCATGGTCACCTTTAATATGTCCCGTTCTGCATCTTACTTCGAGAGCGGTATCGGCCGTGGCATGGGATTCCGTGACTCCAACCAGGACCTGCTGGGCTTTGTACACCAGATTCCGGACAGAGCAAGAGAGCGTCTGATCGACCTGGCATCTACACAGCTGGAAGACGGCGGATGCTATCACCAGTATCAGCCTCTGACCAAGAAGGGCAACAACGAGATCGGCGGCGACTTCTCCGACGACCCGCTGTGGATGATCCTGTCTGTGGCTGCATACATCAAGGAATCCGGCGACTACACCATCCTGGACGCTATGGTACCGTATGACAACGACGAGTCCAAGGCAAAGACCATGATGGATCACCTGGAGAAGAGCTTCTTCCACGTGGTAGAAAACGTTGGCCCGCACGGACTGCCGCTGGCAATGCGTGCAGACTGGAACGACTGCATCAACCTGTCCTGTTTCTCTGACGAGCCGGGCGAATCCTTCCAGACCTCTACTTCTCCGAAGTACGGCGAGGATAAGTATTCCAAGGTTGCAGAGTCTGTAATGGTTGCTGCGCTGTTCACTTACGCTGGTCCGGAATATGTGGCTATGTGCAAGAAGAAGGGCGACGAGGCTGGTGCTGCAAAGGCACAGGCTGCCATCGACCAGATGAAGAAGAACATCATGGATTACGGCTGGGACGGCGAATGGTTCCTGCGTGCGTATGATGACTTCGGCAAGAAGATGGGCTCTCACGAGTGCGAAGAGGGCAAGATCTTCATCGAACCGCAGGGCTTTGCTGTTATGGGCGGCTGCGGCAAGGAGACCGGCGCAGACTTGAAGGCTCTGGAGAGCGTAGACAAGTATCTGAATTCTACACACGGTCTGGTTCTGAACCAGCCGGCATTCACCAAGTACTACATCGAGTACGGTGAAATTTCTACTTATCCGGGCGGCTATAAGGAAAATGCTGGTATCTTCTGCCACAACAACGCATGGATCATCTGTGCAGAGGCATTTGTTGGTCACGGCGACAAGGCATTCGAATACTACAGCAAGATTGCTCCGGCATATCGTGAAGAGAAGTACTCCGACCTGCACCGCACCGAGCCGTATGTATATGCGCAGATGATTGCAGGTAAGGATGCAAAGCGTCACGGCGAGGCAAAGAACAGCTGGCTGACCGGTACTGCTGCATGGAACTTCGTAGCTGTTTCCCAGTACATCCTGGGTGTAATCCCGGATTGGGATGGTCTGAAGATCGATCCGTCCATTCCGCACGAATGGGATGGCTTCACCATTTCCAGACAGTTCCGTGGTGCAACCTATGATGTCACCGTCAAGAACCCGAACCACGTTTGCAAGGGTGTTGTATCTGTTACAGTTGACGGCAAGGCAATCGAAGGCAACGTACTGCCGGTATTCAGCGATGGCAAGAACCACGCTGTAGAAGTTGTAATGGGCTAAGCTGAAACAGTTTTGAACAATAGAACGATTTGAGTAAATCGGAAAAATTTCCTTTCAAATCAGAAAAGGGACTGCCATACAAACGGCAGTCCCTTTTCGTTTTTGTGCGCATTTGCAGTGTGGATTGCATCTTCTCCTAGAGAAAATGCCCTGCCGAGAAAATCGTAGGGGCGAACATTGTTCGCCCGGGACTCCTCTGACTCCTCCGGCACTGCGTGCCACCTCCTCTCTTAGAGGTGATGCCCGACAGGGCAGAGGAGTTGTCTGCCCTTTTTGAAAAGAAAAACCACACCCAAAAAAATCCGCCGCAAGGAGAAATCACTATGTATACAATTGCAGCAATTGCAACCCCTCACGCTGCCGGCGGCATTTCTGTGATCCGGATCTCCGGCGACAGTGCCGTTTCCGTGGCACAGACCTGCTTTCGCAGCGTGACCGGAAAATCCTTATCCGAAATGCCCGGCTACACCTGTGCCTACGGCAAATTCTGCGACCCGTCCGGTGCGGAGCTGGATGACGGGATCGCCACCGTGTTCCGTGCGCCCCACAGCTATACCGGCGAGGACACCGTGGAGTTTTCCTGCCACGGAGGCATTTTTGTCACCCAGCAGCTGCTGGAATCGGTCTACGCCGCCGGCGCTGTCCCGGCAGAACCGGGCGAATTCACCAAACGGGCGTTTCTCGCCGGAAAAATGACACTCACCCAGGCGGAGGCGGTCATGGATGTGATCGGCGCAGCCGGAAAACGGGAGCTTTCCTTTGCCCATGCCCAGCAGAACGGCGCACTCTTTCATCGGGTGCAGCAGATCTCACAGGGCATCGTCAGCAGCCTGGGCGACCTGGCAGCCTGGGCAGACTACCCGGAGGACGAAGTCCCGGCAGTCACCCCGGAGGGACTCCATGCCGCACTGCAGCCTGTCTTGGAACAGCTGG
>ERZ773237.2474-NODE-2474-length-12402-cov-3.698226_pt1 | contig 12402 bp, 9 predicted proteins | sample MGYA00580990_ERZ773237 | MGnify/ENA primary metagenome ERZ773237 (study PRJEB29015, sample SAMEA2737749) | human gut metagenome | biome: human gut; feature: human-associated habitat; material: faeces | place: China | collected 2012 ...
GACAGTTTCCAGGCGGGCCTTTCGTACATGTACGGTTCGCGCAAAAACCTCGACGGGCAGCTGGGGCATGCCAACCGCATCCAGGCGCTCGTACAGTATAATTTCTAACGGAATCACGCCCCGGCCCCGAACAGGGACACTCCCGGACAACCGGCTCGTCCCGCACAGCGGGCGGCAAAGAGTTGCCGGACCGCTCACCGTTAACTTTCGAACCTTACGTTTATGAAAAAAACGATCCAAACCGGCCGCGGAATGATTTCGCTGGCGACACTGGTAGCCATCTGGTCGGTCTCGTCGGTCAAATCGCTGCCTGGACTGGCCATCTCGCCGATCCTCGGCGACCTGAATAAAATCTTCCCGAAGGCCACCGACCTCGAAATACAGATGCTCACGTCGCTGCCCTCGCTGCTGATCATCCCCTTCGTCCTGCTTGCCGGCAAGCTCTCCGTCGGCAAGGACAAGCTCAAGATCCTCGCCGTCGGACTGTCGGTCTTCTTCCTGAGCGGCGTGGCATGCCTCTTCGCCCGGAGCATGATGTGGCTCATCGTCATCAGCTGTATCCTCGGTATCGGCGCCGGTATGGTAATCCCCTTCTCCACGGGGCTCGTGGTCGACTACTTTACGGGCGATTACCGTGTCCGGCAGCTGGGGTACAGCTCGTCGATCAACAACCTGACGCTCGTGCTGGCGACCGTCGTGACGGGCTACCTGGCCAACGTCGACTGGCACCTGCCCTTCCTGGTCTATACCCTGCCGGGTATTTCGCTCGCGCTGTCGTTCCTGCTCAAGCGGCAGCGCTCCTTTCCCGAGCCGGAACAGAGCATCCAGCTGCGGCACAAGATGATCGACCGCCGTAAGCTCGCCGGGCTGATGGCGTTCTATTTCTTCGTCACCTACGCCGTGCTGGTCGTGACGTTCTATGCCTCGTTCCTGATCGACGACTACAAGATAGACAACTCGTTTTCCGGGGTGCTGATCTCGCTGTTTTTCCTTGCGATCATGCTGCCGGGGCTGTTCATCGACAAGATTATCCGTTCTTTGAAGCGGAACGTCAACCTCGTGGCGCTCGTGCTGGTCTGTGTGGGGCTGCTGTGTGTCGGGGTTTTCCACGGCAAGGCGATGCTGGCCTTCGGGGCGCTTTGCACCGGGCTGGGCTATGGGATCATGCAGCCTGTCATTTACGACAAGGCGGCGACCATCGCCCCGCCGCGTTCCGCTACGCTGGCCCTTTCGTTCGTCATGTCGGTGAATTACCTGGCCGTGATGGTCTGCCCTTTTATCGTAGACCTCTTCCGTCATGTTTTCGGGACGCACAGCGACCGCTTCCCCTTCTTTTTCAATGCGGCACTGGTGCTGGCCGTGGCTGTTGTCACACTCCTGCGCCGGGGCAGCTTTACGCTCGGACTCGACGAATCCTATTACCGGAATTGATTGTAAAAACTGTTCGAAAGTGTTGTGAATGACGTAAAAAGGTTTAAATTTGTGCTGAAAAGTCACACCTTATTACGATTATCGCGAGATGAAAACAACACTTCTGACGGCTTTGGCCGCCGCTGCCCTTGCGGCAGGCTGCTCAAAGTCCGACACAGGTACGCCTTGTGTGAAAATCGCGCCGACGATCCAGACCCGTGTTACGGGATTGCATTTCGATACCGGCGACCGCATCGGGCTGAGCATTGCCAAAGGTTCGGAAACCTATGCGCAGAACGTTCCGATGACCTACGACGGTACGGCCTTTACGGCCGCGGATTTGCTGTGGTATAACGATTCGAATGAAAAATCGACGCTCACGGCCTACCATCCTTACTCCGAACAGGGAATGCCCGCGGAGTTTTCCGTTGCTACAGACCAGACGTCGGGAGGTGCATCGTCCGACCTGCTGGTCGCGGTGAAAAAAGAGGTTACCCCATCTTCGGCACCTGTCGGGATGCTCTTTTACCATGTGATGTCGCAGCTGACGATCGTCCTTACCAACAATTCCGACGCCCCGGTTACGGGGGTTACGGTCGGCGGACTCGTCCCGACGGCCGTGGTCGATTTCACGGTGCCCTCCGCCGCGGCCAAGAGCGGGGCTGCTGCTGCCGACGTCGAGGCGTTCGAAGTGACGGCCGATGCCGCCTACCGTGCCATCCTTGTGCCGCAGCAGGCCACCCTGACGGTTACGGTAGCGACCGGTGACGGAAAGAGCCGCAGTAAAACCCTCTCTTCGGCACAGCTCGAAAGCGGGAAACGCTACGACATGTCGGTCGTTGTGACCAATATCGACATCGACGTGGAACTGAGCGGCGAAGTCGTCGACTGGGGCGACGGCGGTTCGCTCGATGGCGGCGGCGATGGCGGCGGTGGCGAAGGCGGCGGCGAGGGTGGTGATCCCGGGACGCTTTCCTACGGGGGTGTGGACTACCCCACCGCGACGATCGGCGGACGGGTTTGGATGACCCGGAACCTGCGTTACCTGCCTGACGGTGCCCAGATCGGAACCGGTATCTGGTACCCTTGCCGCGGTACGGCGGGATCGAACGACGCCGAATATGTCGCGGAACGGGGGTTGCTTTACAGCTTCACAACGGCCCTGGGCGGTGCGACGGCTGCATCCGGCACCCCGGTGCAGGGGATTTGTCCGCCGGGCTGGCATGTCCCCACGGGCGCCGAGATCGAGCAGATGATCGCCAGCCCCGAATACGATGCGTCCCTGCTCCGTAGCGCCGGGATGTGGAATTCGGAGACGGGGCGTTATCTTACTGAAACCAAAGGCTATTTGATGAGCTGTACCCCGCAAGACGGCGGTTCGGGCTATCAGGCATTGAGTTATTCGTCTGGCGGTATCGTAGCCGGGCTTGCTCCGTTTCCGGCCGGAAACGGTGTCTCTCTGCGCTGCGTGAAGGATATATAGCCGTAGCCGAGGATGCGGCAACGGAACGATCCCCGGTCTCGGATGAGCCGGGGATCGTCTTTTTACTGCGGGTTTTACCCTCCTGAGGCAGGCCGCCGTGCGGTTTTCCTCGGGGCTGCGGTGAGCACAGGCCATTGCGTGATGACCTTTTGGTGGCGCAGCGAATGCGTGTCCCACCCCGCAGGAGCCCAGTGCCCGCGTCGTGTCAGTTGTCGCGGTTCAGGAAGAAAATCGGGATGTTGGCCAGGAACACGTCCTTTCCCCGGAGCCGGTCGCGTTTGGCGAGCAGTTCGCTCAGCTGGATGTCGCCGATGACGTAGTTGCTGTCTTCGCTGGTGTACTGTTCGTGCACCTTCGTAAAATTCAGGATGCCGTGCACGTCGGTCTCCTTGTACCGCACGTAGACCTTCAGCGTGATGTCCGTCGTGTAGTCGGGCTTCTGCATGTAGTTCTGCTTCTTGTACTCGTAGCGGTAGTTGTTCAGGCGGGCCATGATGTCGCTCAGGATCGACGATGCCGTGGGCAGGCTCCCGGCGCCCTTGCCGAACATGAACTGCCGGTCGTAGCACTCGCCGCGGATCACTACGCCGTTGTACTCGTCGTCGACGCTGTAAATATACTTCGAGGGCGTCACGAATTCCGGCATGACGAACATCGTGAAGTGTTCGTCGCTCACCTTGACAACCTGCGCCACGAGTTTGATTTTGACGTTCTTCTCGCGGGCATACCGGATGTCCGAATCGTGGATGGTCGAGATACCGTAGGTGAAAATCTTTTCCGGGGCGACGTAGGTGCCCAGCGCATGTACGGTGATGATCACCAGCTTGAAGAGCGAATCGTAGCCTTCGATGTCGAACGACGGGTCGCTTTCGGCGAAGCCGAGCGCCTGCGCCTGCGCCAGGGCGCTGTCGTAACTCTCGGCGTGGTCGAAGACGCGCGAGAGGATGTAGTTCGACGAGCCGTTCAGGATGCCTTTCACCTCTAACAACAGGTCGTTGTCATAGTATTCCTCGAGGTTGCGGATGACGGGGATCGAACCGCACGACGAGGCGTCGTACAGCAGCGCCACGTTGTGCGTCTTTTGGATCTCGATCAGTTCCGGAAGGTGGTGCGCCAGCATGGTCTTGTTGCCCGAGACGACCGGGATGCCGCGCAGCAGGGCCCGCTTGACGATGCTGTATGCAGCATCGGCCTGGTCGATCACCTCCACGATCAGGTTGATGTCCCTGTTGTCGAGTATCTCGTCGGCCGACGTCGTGAAGAGGGATTTGTCGACTTCGACCTTACGCGGCTTTTCCGGGTCGCGGACGCAGATCTTCACGATCTCCGCGTGGGCGTTCTTCGATTTCTGCACTACCTGGTAGATTCCCTGTCCGACGACGCCGAACCCGAACAGGCCGATTTTGATTTTGCTCATATGCTGCTTGTTTATTGATTGTTCATGAACGGATAGAGGATGTCGTTCAACTGCCCGTGCTCGACGAGGAACCCGTCGTGCCCGAACGGCGAATCTATTTCTTGGTACGTGCTTCCGGCGATCATGCCGTGCAGTTCGCGCATCTCTGCCGGGGGGAAAATGATGTCGGTCGTGATGCCGACCACTGCCGTGCGGGCTTCGATGCGTGCGAGGGCGGCTGCTACCCCGCCGCGCCCGCGCCCCGTGTCGTGGGTGTCGAAGGCGTTGAGTATGGCATAGTACGAGTAGGCGTTGTAGCGCCGGCAGAGTTTCTCGCCCTGATATTGCTGGTAGGTCGATGCGCGGTGTACTGCGGGGAGTTCCTCCTTGTCCTGCTGCGTGAGGTTGTATCCCAGCGAACCCCGGTACGTGAGCAGCCCCAGGGCGCGTGCGGCAGCCAGTCCGGCCATCCCGGCGTCGTCTCGCGGCTCGCCGAACGTCGTGTCGGCCTCGATGGCCATGCGCTGGGTCTGGTCGATGGCGATCGTCCAGGGCGAGGCCTTGGCCGCCGTGGCGATCAGGATCAGTTTGCCGATGCGCTCCGGCTCCAAGACCGCCCATTCGATGGCCTGGAATCCCCCGACCGAACTTCCTACGAGCGTGTCGATGCGGCCGATGCCGAGCGCGCCGGCCAACAGGCGGTGTGCACGGACGATGTCGCGGATCGTGAACGGCGGGAAATCCTTGTAATAGGGGCTTCCCGTTTCCGGGTTCACGTGCAGCGGCCCCGTGGTGCCGTAGTGCGACCCGAGGATGTTGGCGCAGACCACGAAGTGGCGTGCCGGGTCGAGGAAACGCCCCGCCTCGACCGTGTGCGGCCACCAGTCCGCCACGTCCGAGTTGGCCGTCAGGGCATGGCATACCCACACGACGTTGTCGTACGCCGCATTGGGCTTGCCGTAGGTGTGGTAAGCGATCTTCAGCTCGGGCAGCGTATACCCCGTTTCGAGCTCGAACGGCCCGGGTGCTTTGTAAATGCTGGGTTCCATTATCCGATGTGTGCGAAAGCCTGTTCGAAGTCGTCGATAAGGTCGTCGGTATTCTCCAGCCCGACGGAGATGCGCAGCATGGTCGGCGTGACGCCTGCTGCGGCGAGGTCTGCGTCGCTGAGCTGTTTGTGCGTGGTCGATGCCGGGTGCGTAACGACCGTGACCGAGTCGCCGATCATGACCATGTGTGCCGCCAGGTTGAGCGATTCGACGAAACGCACGGTGCTGTCGAGCGTGCCTTTGAGTTCGATGGTGAAGACTGCCGACGAACCGAACCGGAAATACTTCTTCGCGTTCGCGTAGCTCGGGTGCGACTCGAAGCCTACGAAGCTCACGCGCTCCACTTTGGGATGGTTGCGGCAGTATTCGGCCAGCCTGCGGGCCGACTCGACTTCGTGCCGCACGCGCAGCGAAAGCGTTTCCAGCCCGAGGGTCATCAGGTAGGAGTCGAACGGCGAGGGGCAGCAGCCCAGGTCGCGGACACCGTCCACGCGGCATTTCACGATGAAGGCCGCCGCGCCGAATGCCTCGTGGAAATTCAGTCCGTGATACCCTTCCGACGGGCCGTCGATCTGCGGGAACTTGCCGTTGGCCCAGTCGTAATTGCCCCCGTCGACGATCACCCCGCCCATGGCCGTGCCGTGGCCGTTGATCCATTTGGTCGCCGAGTCGACGACGATGTTCGCACCCCATTCGAAGGGGTTGCACAGGTAGCCCGCGGCACCGAACGTATTGTCCGCGACGAAGGGCACGTCGTAGCGTTTGGCCAGTTGTCCCAGTGCTTCGAGATCGGGTACCGTACAAGTGGGATTGCCCATGCTCTCGGCGTAGATCGCCTTCGTGCGTCCGTCGATCAGCGCCTCGAAGTCCTCGGGGCGTTCGCTTCGGGCGATGCGGCAGTCGATGCCGAGCCTGCGCAGCGAAATGCGGAACTGGGTGAAGGTGCCGCCGTAGAGGAACGGCGAGGCGACGATGTTGTCGCCCTCGGCCGCCAGCGAGAGCACGGCGATGAGTATGGCCGACATGCCCGAAGAGACGGCCAGCGCCCCCACGGCACCGTACAGGGCGGCGATGCGTTGCTCGTATACGGTCGTAGTCGGGTTTTGCAGCCGGGTGTAGATGTTGCCCCCTTCGCTCAGGTCGAAGAGGTTGGCCGCGTGTTCGCAGCTCTTGAAACGGTATGCTGCCGTGGGATATATCGCCACACCGCGGGCACCCGTGGGATCGTCGGGTTGCAGCCCTCCGTGGATCTGCAATGTCTCGAAACGTAATTTTTTCTCAGCCATGCTATCTGTTTTTTAGTCGTTACAAAAAAAATCCGACCTCTCTGAAGCCGGATTGTGTCGTTCGTATACACGGAAAATCTACACCCGGCGGAATCGGTTGCGCATGTACATCATATCCATGGTCATACTGCGGAGCGAGCCGCCGTATGTGTCGTGGTATGTCGTCGTGGCAATCATTTTCTGCTTTCGGATGTTTTCCTGTGTGCAAATATAGGAATTTTTCGGCTCATGCTTGCGGTCGGCCCGATTTTTTTGCAAAAAACTGTTTAGCGGCCGGGGTTTTGCATGCCATAGTTGCTACCTCGACCTTTTTTGTTGAACAAAAGGGCGGAAAAGTTTTGGTTTGAAAAATTAATGTTTATATTTGTGTCGAAGAATGTGCACTATGCACAAGGGATAGATTAAAAATATCAATTTATGAAACGACTTTACGCTGTTGCAGCTATTGCAACGACGTTTTTGGCCTTTTCGTGCCAGAAAAACATGGGCACCGGCAGCGGCGAACCGCAGGAGCCCTCGTCTGCAGTTCCCGCCGACTTCAAATGGGAAACGACCCGCGACCTGGATATTTCGGTCGGTATGCCGAGTGTTACGGGCAATACGCCCCAATATGCCGTTATCCGCGTGTATTGCTCCCCGATCCTCTCGGACGGCAATATCGTGGCGATGGGTGTGGTGACGCCATCCCGCCCCGTGTTCGGAACCGCGGTGACGATCCCGGCCGGGATCGGGAACATTTATGTCCAGACTACCCTGCCCGACGGTACGGTGGCCGTCTCCATGGAACCGGTCGCAGCGTCGGTGAACGTCGCCGGTGCGCGGATGAAGGCCGCAGCCGGGACGCCCTTACTCCGGATGGCCGGGATGGCGCGCGCCGCGGCCGACAGTTCGATGCCCGACTACCCGCGGCTCGCGGCGAAGGCCGAGGGTGATTTCGCCGAGGGGGCCATCATCCGGAGTACGCCTGCCGGCAAGATCGACCTGGGTGCGAGCTGGGCCCCGTTTGCAGCTGCGGAGTATTATATCCCGGCAGGAGCCGAGGTTACGGGCAATATCGGCCTGAACGGAACCTTTAGCCCCAACCCCTCGCCGATCCTCTACGTGGCGGGCAAACTGACGCTCGATTCCTCCGTTACGATCGGTCAGGCGACGCTCGCAGTGCTTCCGGGCGGCGAGGTGTACATCCGTGAAGCAAGTGCGAACATGCAGCAGAACGCACCCAACCCCGCGATTTTCGTTTTCGAAGGCGGTAAGTTCACGGCCGGGAAAACGAACTTTTCCTGCAAGGCCGTGGTCAACGAAGGGAAATTCATCGTCGACGGGACGTTCGACATCAATAATTCCTGTGCGTTCTACAACGGTGCCGCCGCAGAATTGGAGGCCGATGACATGGAAATCACCAACCGGGCGAAACTTTATAACGACGGCAAGATAGAGAGCGATGATTTGGAGCTCAACTCCTACGCCGAACTGTCTAACTGCGAGAATGGTATCGTTAATGTCGACGGGACTTTTTACGTGACCAACCAGTCGGTTACGTTCCAGAAGGGCGTGGCCACGATGGATAAGCTCGAAGCCCGCGGGGGTGGCACGCTCTATGTGAATTGCCATACCGTAGCCGAGGAAATTGCCGCTGAAGGTGCCCGATTCTATATTGCATCCGGTGCGGGGCTCGATGCCGGGACGGTCTATTTCAACAGCAATACGGAGTTGTACGCCGCTGCCGGAGCGATCTTCACCATGGACGAATATAATGCCCATAAGTCGGGCGGCAATGTGCGTATCGTGAGTCAGGCGGCATCCGACCAGCTCATGGCCGTGGTCATGATCCGCGAAAAGGGCGTAAGTTCGCGCTATTACGGGACGAAGTTCGACGGGCTGATGGAAGTCGTGTACGACAATGCGGCCGATTCGAAATACGTTATCGACGAGCGTAGCCTTACCGGTGGCGCCGTGATGCGTGCCAAGCAAACGGTCGTGATCCCCGAGGCCATCTGCAACGGCGGCAGGCCGCCCGTTACTCCCGATCCGGAACCCGAACCCGAATATATCGAGGTCAAGGGTGCCCCTTATACCTACTGCTTTGAGGACGGCTGGCCGTGGATCGGCGACTACGACATGAATGATGTCGTGGTGGTCGTAAGCGTCGACCGCCGCAGCGACAAGGAGACTGGGAAGGTCGAACTGATCCGCATCAACTGGGAACTGAAGGCCGCAGGGGCCGCGCATCTGAATGCTTTTGCCATCCAGTTGGACAAGGTTCGTACCTCGGAGGTCGCCGGCGTGGAGACCACCAATACGACCTTCGGCTGCGGTGCGTTTGCGGGCTCCGGCCCGGAATCGGGCAGCGAACTGGCCGTGATCCCGCTTTTCAACACCTCGCAGGAGATCCTGGGCGAAGGGACTTACATCAATACGACCAAGGGCGTGGCCATACCGACCGTGAAACACACGACGACGGTGACCTTTGCGCAGCCGGTCGACCCCGCAGCCGTCCGCGAATCGGCGCTCAATGCGTTCATCGTTGTGAACCAGAAGAGTTCGGGCACGTTCACCCGCGAGAAGGAGATCCACATACCGGGGCGCAAGCCGACGCAATTCGCGGTCGTATCGGGCAACACCTTCCTGGAGTCGGATCCCTACCGCTATTTCGTCACCAAGGGCGACGGTGTGAAGAACAACTACATGATGTGGGCGCTGTGTATCCCGGGCGAGTTCCGCTATCCGCTCGAACGCAGCGATATCCGGGATGTCTATACATATTTCAACGCATGGGCTGCATCGGGCGGCCGGGAACATGTGGAATGGTATCGGGACGAAGCCGACGAAACCCTGCTCTATTAGTCAGAGGTTAAATATGATGGTTGAAAAGGGCCATACTTCGCAAGTGCGGCCCTTTTTGTGCGGATGCCCGACGGCGGGATTTGCGTCCCTCCCCTCTTGCCTTTCCCGTATTCCAATCGTATTCTCGTTCTGGGTTTTGCCTGCCGCCCGCCATTATGACAGAAAAAATCCCCGCAGGGCTCTCTCCTGCGGGGATTTTCATTGTATTACAGAATAATTATCTGTGGCTGTCGATTCGCTCGACCCCTTCGCGGGTTGCCGCACCGCGCAGGATCGTCCTGCAAAAGAGGTAGGACTCCTCGCGCGTCGCATTGTTTATCCGCATTTCGAAGATCGTTTCCAAAATCCGGTCGGCGAAACTATTGGCATCGATTTCGGGCAACAGGAGCTTTTCTTCGCGGCTTCCGCGCAGGTGGGCGGTCAGTTCGCTGCGCCAGAATTCCCGGTGTTCGTCGAAATGTTCCGCGTAGGCCACCTTGTGGCGCAGGTCGGACAGAAAACTGCTTTCGACCGTGTACAAGTGTTCGATGTATTCGTATACCAGTTTGAAAGCCCGTTGCAGCGAACTCCTGCTGCGGCGTTTCCTGTAAGCCGTGATGCGCTCCTGCTGTTGGTGGCACATGAAATCGAGGCAGGCGCTCACCAGGTCTTCCTTGTCAGCGAACATTTCATAGAGGGTGCGCTTCGAGATTCCCAGCGTCTGCGCGATCTCATCCACCCGGACGGCACGGATGCCGTTCCGGGTAATGAGCTCCTGCGTGATGCGGATGATCTCCTCTTTGGTCGCTCCCCTTTTCATTATTTCGCCTCCGCTGCGATGTCGCGTCCGCCACCCAGAGCCTGGTAGAGGTTCACGATACCCTGGATCTCGTCAAAACGATCCGCAATCTGGTTCAGCTGAGCAGAAAGCAGCGACTGCTGGGCGGTCAGTACTTCGAGGTAGGTCGTGCTGCCGTGTTGCATGAGCAGTTCCGTGCTCTCTACGGCGCGCTCCAACGCTTCGATCTGCTGTGTCCGCAGGCCGGTTTTCGCGCGGGCCGACTGGCACTGCGTGAGGGCGTTGTTGACCTCGGCGCCCGCGTTGAGCAGGGCCTGCTGGAATGCCAGCTTGGTCTCCTCCTGCTGTGCCTTGGCGATTTTCACGCGGGCGCGGTTGGCGTTGGCATTGAAGATGGGTTGCAGCAGCGAAGCGGCGGCCGACCAGAGGAATTTTCCGGGGTCGACGATCCGGGCCCCGCTGTTGTTCGTCCATCCCAGAGTCCCGCTCAGCGTGATCGAAGGATAGAGGGCCGAGCGTGCCTCGCTGGTGGCATAATAGGACTGCATCAGCGAGTATTCGGCGCTGCGGATGTCGGGGCGGTTCGAAAGCATCTGCACCGGTATGCCGACAGTCAGGTCGTCGGGCAGCTGCTGGCTTTCGAGGCGGCCACGCTCGATGGGGTGCGGGCCTTCGGCCAGCATCGAGCAAAGGCTGTTCTCGGCCTGGCGGATCTGGTATTCGAGGTCGTGCAGCGAAGCCTCGATGGCGAGGCAGTTGCCTTCGTACTGCGCTACGGCGGCTTCGTTGGCCAAGCCGGCCTCTTTCAGTGCACGCATCGTGCGGACGCTCTCGCGCCATTTCTCGGCGGTTTGCTCGGTAACCTCGTATTGTCCGTCGAGCATCAGCAACGTGTAGTAGAGGTTTGCAATGCCCGAGATCAACTGCGTTTTCACGGCCTGCTCGTACTCCTTGCTCTGGAGGTAAAGCGCCTTGGACTTGCGTTTGGCGTTGGTCAGGCCGTTGAAGATGTCGATCTGCCAGCTTGCCGTGACCGGGATACTGTACGTTTTGCCCGGCGTGGCCCAGTCGAAACTGCTCATGCTGCCCTGCGGTGCGAAATTGAACGACGGCAGGTAAGCCAGGCGCGCCGATTTAAGCGTCGCCTCGGCTTCCTTGATCCTCCATTGCGCCGATTGCAGGTCGGTATTGTTCTCCAACCCCTGGCGAATGAGTGTCCGCAGGTAGGGGTCGGTGAACATCTCTTCCCAGCCCATGTTGCCGATCGTCGTCGTGTCGGCGGTCTCGGCCGTGCCGTACAGCCCGTCGGTTTTCACCTCGGGACGGGTGTAGGGCTTGTAGATGCCGCAGCCGGTCATGGCCGCTGCGGCCAGTATGATAATAAGCTTTTTCATCTTGTTACTCCTCTTTCTCGTTTTTACACTCCTCCAGTTCCGCCTGTACGGCCCACTGCGGATCGGGGTCGAACTCTATGGGCTTGACTTTCTCCTGCAGGGTCTGGAAGGCGATGAACAGCGTCGGTACGAGGAACAGCAGGGCCAGTGTCCCGACGATCATACCGCCCACGACGCCCGAACCGAGGGTCATGTTACCGTTGGCGCCCACACCGTGCGAGAGCACCAGCGGGATCATACCGAATACGCAGGTGAGGACGGTCATCAGGATCGGGCGCAGACGGACTTTGGCAGCCGATACGGCGGCCTGTGTCAGGGTCATACCCGCACGGCGCCGGTCGGAGGCGTACTCCGTAATCAGGATGGCGGTCTTCGAGAGCAGGCCGATCAGCATGATGATACCCGTTTGCAGGTAGATGTTGTTCTCCAGTCCCATCATCTTGGCGAAGAGGAACGAGCCCAACAGGCCGCACGGTACGGAGAGAATGACGGCGAACGGAAGCAGGAAGCTTTCGTACAGGGCACTCAGGATGAGGTAAATCAGCAGGATACAGATCCCGAAGATGATCGTCGTGTTGCTCCCCGTCTGCGCTTCCTCGCGGGTGATACCGTCGAAATCGTAGCCGTAGCCCTTCGGCAGTACCTGGGCGGCCGTCTCCTGGATGGCCTTGATGGCATCGCCCGACGAATACCCGGCGGCCGCCGTGCCGTTCACGGCGATCGAACTGTACATGTTGAAGCGGTTCAGCACCTCGGAGCTGT
>ERZ773237.2480-NODE-2480-length-12382-cov-3.820232_pt1 | contig 12382 bp, 9 predicted proteins | sample MGYA00580990_ERZ773237 | MGnify/ENA primary metagenome ERZ773237 (study PRJEB29015, sample SAMEA2737749) | human gut metagenome | biome: human gut; feature: human-associated habitat; material: faeces | place: China | collected 2012 ...
GGTAAAGGTCGTTACATACCGAGGTAAAGAGCGTTACAATAAGCGGTAAAGGTCGTTACATGCGGCGGTAAATGCTTTTACCTTTTGCGGTAAATGCTCGGTAAATGCAATGCTTTGATAATTAGACTGCTAACCAATGTTTATACCTCGGGCTATATGCGAAGCTTGAGTCGTTTATAGAAATAGAAAAAGTAACGGAATCAGTATACCTGCTGCAAGTTCTATACCTCCGCGTCCCCACAAGCCTTTTGGTCCTTTCAGCATCACCATTCCCGTGACGGTAATAATGATGAGTCCTACGGCAAACACATCTGCGAAGTGAGTCCACCATCTTCCGGGATTGTAATGCAGCTTGGTCAGGGCGCTTATCAACGGACGACGTGTCAGCTTCTCGTAAACGGCTTGCTTGGTCTGTAGATTGACCATCAGGTTGGAACCGCCTTTCAGGAATACCTTCATCTGGTTTTCCTTCGGGAAGTAATGTTTAGTATAGTTTTTTTCTTCACCGAGTGGTGCCAGCAGCTTCAGGACATCATCCTTTTTCATTCCGGCCTGCGGGGGCATCACTTCGGTAATGGTATATTCCTGTCGTTCTACCGAGTAATTGGGATTGATCGTATTCCGGTGGTTCATCACAATTCCGGAGATGGCATATATCAATACCATCCCCGAGAAGAAGAATGAGAGGTCCCGGTGGATTGTCCGGCTCCATTTCCGAAATGCGGTTCCCGCCTTACTGAATTTCATAGTTGGCTGCTTCCATATAATAGAATGACAGATAGGGTTTTCCTGATTCGGCCTGACGCTTGGCTATTTTGGCGCGGAAGTCGGCGATACGTGCTTCGGGCGTATTGGCTGTTTCGCCGCGTGCTTTCTTCTCAGTGCTGCATCCGGCTTCGCCTTCACCGTGCTTTTCGGCAGCGGCAGCTTTCAGGCGTGATTCCCATTGTTGCAGATAAGCTTCGTCCACACGTTGTTCTTTCAGGGTTCCGGTGACGCGAACGATGCTGTTGACGCACTTCGTATCGAAAGAGCCCAGTTTGGCTGCTTCTACACGGATGGTCTGTGTGTCGTCGCTACCCATCAGGAAGATTTTGGTGGCGCCGTGCTTGCAGGCATGTGTACATACACCTTCGATGGTGACTTCCTGGTCGGTCAGTGACTCGGCGTTAGCCAGAAGATCGTCTATTTCCATGGCACCGGAGGCCTGTTCGGTGGTTGCGGTTTCTTCAGTGCTCTTCTGCTTGTTGCTGCAAGAAGTTCCGATAAAGAATAACGCCATGATGGCGGCTGCGATTGATAATGTTTTAGTTCTCATTGTTGTTTTTTGTTTTATTGTTAATCATTATTGTTGTTAAAAAGTAACTCCCAAAGTCCACGTCAGCTCATGGCGTTGACTCCCTTTCGAATATTCCACGTCGAATGCTTTAGTCATGGCGTAGCGGATAGAAGTATATCCTTTCATACCTTTTGCACCTATTGCATGCGCGTATTTGAAGCCGATTTCCCCTTTCAGCCGTTTGCTGGTAAGGTATTCGAATTCTTGGTACAGAAACGTATCCATACTTTTGGGGGCGGACTGGCTCTCCGACGGAGTGGCATAGGTTCCGTCTTTTAGGGCGTTTCCATTACCCAAAACGTATGTTCCGCCTAAATATAGACTATACATATCTTTTGAGCGACATATGTTGCGTTCACCAGACAAATGAAATGTTGTGGAGGTGATATCTTGTTTCCGGTAATACGGATACATAGAAGCTGTAAGTTCTCTGCTGAAATAAGAAAAGCTGCCTTTTGCCACCCATGCAGGACACCCGTCTGTTACCAAAAAGTTGCCTCTATATTCAGCACTCAGATTCAAAGTGGTCTTGTCTGTGGTATCCAGCGTTCCGTAATAATCTACATTATTGATACCTCCACCTTCATTGTTATACCGATAAATATTCTCGAAATTGTTCAATGTTTCTTGTTGGAAATCAATGTGCAGGGAATGCAAATTTTTCCGTTCTTGTAAAGTTAGTGTTCCGTTATACGACAGTATATCAGACTCATGTTCGCTATAAACTACCGTGGCAGGAGATTTCTTACCATAATATCCACTACGTGATTTATAGGCAAATTCATTAAAGAATTGAAGTTTTGGAAGAATGTGCCATTTCAATTGTAAGGCTCCTCCATGATATTCATTGAACAATGGTTTTTCTTCACCCTCTTTTGTATATCCGTTTTCTCCGAACTGTTCCATAACCCCGAAGAAACTACCGTAACTGATCAGTGAATTATATATCTGGTCAGTAGTGCCATACATGTCCAGTAACAGTCCCTCCGTACTTCGGCGATAATAATAGTTTGCCCCCAACTCAATTTGTTTGTTAAGTAGATAACTTACTCCGACAGTCACATTCATATCAAGTAGTTTGTTGACATGACGCAAGTCCTTTTGCTTGGCATAATTGGCAGCAGTGTAATCTACCTTTCCTCCGATCGTTATCTTTTTTGAGAGGTCGGCACTGACGGCTCCTACCAGATGATAGTTTTCCAGTTTTTTATCTCCCCGATTTTCATCGGTATATTCTACGATGTCGAAAGGAGTATTCTTCGGATTGATAAAATATGAACCACTCATGTTTTTGCCCGCAAAGTTACGGTAGTCTACTTTCCCGTAGAATACTACTTTGGAATTGAGACGATAGAATGACTCCACCTGGGCACCGAATTCCAAGCTATTGTCCGACTGGAAATAATCAATAAATCCTCCGTTCTGTTTATCTACGTACACCTCTGCTGTAGTGATACGAGGGATAGACAGTGTATGTAGTCCGGCGGCATTCTCACTATTAAGCCAGGCTTCCGATTGCTTGATATACGGAAGATTCTTCCAGCCAATAGAGTCGGAATCTTGCACTGCAAAGGCGGAGCAGATAGCTCCGCTAAGCAGTGTGAATAGGAGTATTCTTTTATTTATAGACAACATTTGTTTATTGATATACTTTCCGTGGTTCAACTCCTAAAGTTACCATGCCAGTATTACTAGTATAGAGATTGGATTCGTTAGCATAATTTATGTAATTTAAAATCTCGATACAATATCCTGCACCTGGTTCATATAAAGGATTAGCATCTATTATTTCCTCTGCATATAAACCATTCTTTAATTTTGTAATAAATTGATCTAATCCACTTTTACCACGATCAATTAACTCGTCTGCACTATAGAAAGGTGCTATCCACTCTTCATCCCAAGCATTCCATGATATATAAACTTTGTCATTTGTATAGATAGGGTCGAAAAAGTTTATGAAAACACTACCAAGAGGATCTGAGTTATTTGTAGAAGTAATAACGGTAGTAGCCTGTTTGGTCGTTGTTTCTGAATAAGAATAGTTGGCTCCAACTTTTATTAAACCAAACAAACTGCCTCCAGCCTCTGACTTAAAGTTGCTTCCATATACAGATGATATACTTGATGTATATTGAGATTGTGTACCACTATCATATTCTGAGACGTCAATCCTATAAGTATCTCCAAATTTGGCTAAATCCCAGTTAAACACCTCAATAGGATATGGTAAGTAGTATTTCATTGTTGATTGAGTCGTTGTATTGAATAATTTTTCGGTTTTAATTGAAACCATTTTCTTGACTGTTGATATAGCTGCTTCCTTCGTTAAGAATGTGAAATCAAAAACTATTTCTAGGTTGCCATCACTCCAATCTGCATCAGGAGCTTGATTCTCAATGTCATTGATATGTCCTAATGATTCGTAGTCATTAAATTGAATATATGTAATATATTCTCTATATTCATTATCAAGACTTCCTTCATCTATACCTAATACAGAACTAATGCCATAGTAGATATAATCTCTAGCACTCGATTCTTTAGCTAAAGATGCTATATATAGTTTATCTGTAGTATTAAAATTTACGTATACTTCTGGCTGAGAAGAGAAAGTGGCTGCTCTTGAAAGAACTGAGACTTCTGGCTTCTTAATATTATTAAATTCTTCATCAATAAAATAACCAAAAACCCCGTCATTATTTGATATTGTATTGGCATTATTTGAACGGGTTATTGCGTTTACATTATCAATTGCCATTAGTCGTTCATTTGATTTAACGACTAATACTGCTTCCTGTGGTTTAGAATATCTGGCTAAATAGGAAAGGTCTCCTTGAACATTAAATGTTGATAATCTATCATTCTCCTCATTTCTATATGCAACACAAGGAATAATATTCTCTATATTCCAAGTTTTAGCATTAAAAACGTTCTTTATGTATGGAACTAAAATAGTCAATGCCTTATCAATATTAGTTATTTGATCCAATTTATCTATATCACCATTGTTGCAATACAATGACAAATTTTCCCTGAAAGTTTTGCCATTATTCATCTTTAAGTCTTTTACATAATGATAAATAACGTCATAATCGTTGTCAATCTGTAACAATGCTTGTTGCTTAATGAATTCACGAATATCTTTATCCTTAACAGCGTTTGCTATAATCTTTGTAAATTCAATAGCACTTTCAGACTTAATGTTAGTTTTTTTTTCAGATATATTTTCTGAAATGAACTCATGGTTTTCACACGAAATGAATGTCATGAGTACTAAAAATGAAATGCAGATGATTCTATTTATTTTCATATTTTTTTCTTTTTTATTAGTCTCTTAAAGAAGCTTGTTTACGCTGGTGGAAATCATTTGTTGAATTATTCGTATCTTGGTAAATGATACGTGCTCCATTCTTTAAAGATGCCTCGGCGTCTATGCCACTTGGATCAGTGCTTCCATCTGTTCCATAATTATAGCTGTAAACCAGTTTACCACTATTTTCTTCCACTGCTTCGGTAGCTTGTTTGTCTACGTTACGGTATGAAGTGTAGCCCTGTGCATTGGTCAGGACTGTGTATCCAGCATCAATAGCAGGCGTCAGGCGCTTTTGACTCTTGGCCAGTTGTGCCTGGCTGAAAACTTCCACTGCATCCAGTATCCAGTCTGTAGGAACTTTTGTACAACGGTAAACAGCATTACCTTCTTTATCGGCTGTGTAATGATAATCTGTGTTGCTGGCGAAGACCTCAGGAGTGACATCGTGAGTCGAGAAAATGAAGAATGCGGGAGACTGGTTGCTCAATACCCATGCTGTTCCTTGCCCATATTTATAAGCTGTAAAATAGTTTGCAGTAGGAATACTCTCTGAAGGAGTGGGGTAATAGTTTGTCTGACTAAAGTCTTCAATATCATATGTACAATAATCTGCAGTGCTTAAATTCACAGAGTTAGAGTAAGTCAATGTGTGGTTGATGGCTCCGTTCAGAGCTATAACTACTTGTTTCCCGGCTTCGATGGTTAAGTTTCTGGGCAAATACCAGATTCCACATCCGGCAGGAATATAGTTGTCGTTGGCATAGGATAGTACTCCGTCTTTATAATCGTTGATTGTAGAGTTTGCATTGTATGGGTTGACCATTCCTAAGCAGAAGTTTTCCAACGTGGCAGCCTGTTCTGAATTGTTATATAGTATAACATATTTGTCATATTGATAATTTCCGGAACCGTCATCTTTCTGACATCCACCTACATACAACTCTTTGATAATAACTTGTCCTGATTTGGATTCTGTTAAGGCCAGCTCTACGACACTGTCACCAGTCCACGTTTCCGTTACCGTGATGCCACTTTTAACTCCGTTCAGTATGAAGGAGTAACCGTTTGAAGCGCGTTTTTCGGAGGCAGAAGCTTCATAGATGCCTGCCGGTACAGTGAAAGCAGCTTTACCATTGGCATCGGTGGTAGCATCATAAGTAGTACCTGTACTTCCGGTTAACTTTACCGGAACTCCTTCTACTGCACTTAATTCACTTCCTGACGGATAAGCCAGTTGTACAGTCACCTGGTAGGTCTTGTAGGCATCATTCTCATCATCGCTGCACGCTGCGCAAAAGAGTAATACACTAAGAATTAGAAAAGCATACTTTTTCATTTTCATTTCTATTTTAATTAAACACTTATAATTTTAGTCTGATTGACAAACCGTAGTAGAACTGCGGAATGTATGAACTGTTGTAGAGTGATGATTCCTGATTGTCTTGTGATGATTTCACCCGTCCCATGTGGTTGAAGAAGTTATTTGCGTAGAATGAAATGGAGGCAAAATCTCCGATCTCTTTTGTCAGGTTAATGTTGGCGGAGAAATACGAGGAAATCTTGTTGGGGTTAAAATAGTAAGATGTACTCGATTTAGTTACGAGTTTTGCCAACTCATTATATAACGCTGTGTCATTCTCCTTTGCCCATGCAAATTTCTCAGCAAAAGGTATCCGGGCATCCGGATCTTCCCACGTAGAGTAATAGAGCGGGTAAACAGCTACATATTTGTTTTTTCCGTAGATATCATAATCAGTGCCAAAGTAATCTCCGGCATTCTCCAGGGCAAATCCTCTACTTTCTCCGTTGCTGTATTCCGACAAATTCTTCTTATAATTATAGAAGGAACCTTCTATTCTCATAGAGAGAATCATTCGTATTTTGGGAATATGCGTTGTGATAGTCAGATTCATATTTAGCTGTTTAGACAAGCTACCGTTAGAAACGGAAGCAGAAGCAGAAGAGGAAGTAGAGGTTATGGAGGAACCTCCATAATAACCCACATACTTATATGGGTTGCCATCAGCCATATTCGATGCTGAGCTTGGCATCCATGCAATCAGGTTTTCTTCTATACCTTTATAATAGTAATAATTTCCATCTAGGCGGACTGATGTTCTCAGTGCGGGGATTTGTGCGAAGTCAATAATCCAGTCGAGTCCCATTCTTTCTACCGGTGAACCGTTTCTATATTGGATGTTCGATTTGAATGTATTGCGGGTATTATAAGATAATTCCTGGCTTGGGTATGCACCTGTTTTATCTGTAACGGTAACGATACCTGTCTGCTGGTCAATACTGTAAACCCTGTTTGCCGAAGGAATTTCGCAATTATTCAGATGCTCTTGAGTTGTCAGATTATAAGAATAAGGTGTGTATACATTGGTACGCATGTATGGATTATATGTTCTGTTCCGGAAAGCTGATACTGAAACCCTTGTTCCTTTGATGGTGGCTTCCATACCTATCTCTGCTTGTCGGGTATATTGCCACTTCAGATCGGGATTATAGATGGCTTTTGAGGGAATCGTGCTGTAAGCATAGAAGGTGGTTCCGTCACTCATGGTTCCTGGAGCAAAGGCCAGTTTATCCGAGTAAGAGGGTGATGGGTAAAGGACTTCAAATGAAGGTAGTTTTACGGATTTACCTACACCGCCATATACATTTAAATCGCTGACCCATTTATCTGCATTCTTCCATAATGTATATTGCGCATTGAAACGTGGAGAGAAACTATTTACTGTTCCGTATTCGGAGTTCTTGATATAGGTGATATCCGAACGTACTCCTGCTGTCAATTCCAGGGACGAAGAGTTCCCTCCGAGAGGAAGTGTTATTCTATCTTCCAGATAGCCTGCTATATTATTAAGGAATGGCAATTCATCATAGCGATATTCACGCCAGGTAGGTGCATAGCGCATATCATCATAATAGAGTCCCCGGCCTTTGTTACCGCTACTATTCAGTTCCGCCCCAAGCATGATTCTGTTGGAAATCTTTCCCCAACGTTTTGCCCAGTCGGCTTTTAGTTTCACTGCATAGCTGACAGGTTTGTTATCGGTATATGCCAGTTGATACCAGTATCCGGTAGGACTGAGGATTATTTCAGCATTTGGATTCTCATCATAGTTACTTGCTATGAAATATCCTTCCTGTGTACTATGAATAAGGGGCTGTGTGGATGCGCTACTTTTATTGGTGTTTACTTTAGACAGCTTGTCTGAGTATGACATGGAGGCTGTCAGTGAGAGGTTGGTTATCCATGGTCTGTTCAACAGCCAGTTCAGTCCGATGTTTCCGCGAAAGGTGTAATCGCGTGTTTTTGTATAAGTATCTTTAAAAGCATCCGGGTCGGCTTCAGAATTGTAACCACCTATGTTTCCGGTAAAGCCCGCATTCAGTGAAAGTGGACGCTGGGCTTTCCGGTTCAGGGTATTAGAGTAAGTCAATGTTAAAGAATTGCGATCATAGGCAGTATGTGGAGAGGCCAAGTCAGAGGTTGACTTTGTGCGTTCCAAACTGGTATTAATTGTACCTGCTCTGTCTCCAAGCAAAAAGCCTTTACTTATGGCAATTTGTTTTGTTTTAGGTTGGGTGGCCAATTCGATGATAAACGGTGTTTTCCCTTTCCGCGTATTTATTTTTACGATTCCGTTTGATAAATCTCCATATTCCACAGATGGAATTCCAGTAATAATTTCTACCGATTCAATGTTTGAAGAACTGATATTACGCAAGCCTGCACCTTTTGTTTCGCTCATTTCCGAGTTGTTTTGCAGGCGCACACCGTCTACTGTGACAGCAGTACCGAAAGAAGCATTTCCCATTTCGCTGCTTCCGCTTCGTAGAGCGATACGTTCGTCAGAGCTTGCCAGATTCTGGTCACCGGTTGATTTACCGCCCGGTAATAGAGTGCTGAGACTGCTGACATTTAATATTTGTGCATGATCCAGAGTGGCACGATCTATTGTATATGAAGTTGTTGGGTCACTTGTTTTTTTCTGTGCTGTAACCACCACTTCATTTAGCGTCAGATTATTTTCTTGTAGTGTGATTAGTAGGTCTTCGATGTTTTTCTGTACATCTATATCCAATGTCTGCGTAACGTATCCCAAATATTGTGCAGTGATTTTTACTTTGCCGGCTGGTACTTGATTGATAGTGAACGCTCCTTTTTCATTACTAATGGCCCACAATTCGTATCCGGGCAAATATACTGTAACGAACTCCATTGGAGACTTGTTCTTGTTATCAACAACCCGTCCCTTAATTGTATAATGCTGGCAGAATCCTGATTGTATAAAGCCTAAAATGAAAAGAAAGAATAATATATATCTGTTAGCCATCGGGGATGTTATATTAAAACGGTAGTGCTACTACTATTTTTTTTGCAAAGGTAAAGAGATGGCGACAGGTAGGAAATCGCTATTTGTTGGTAATTTAAGGATGTCGTTGGGGAATGAAGTACTTATAAGTAGGTATTTGAGTTTCTGCAAGAAGATAGATGATAGGGTTGGGACTAGAAACGACAAAAGCCGTTCCCCAGAATAGACAAGGAGGGAACGGCTTTTGTGGCAGTGTGCTTACTATTATTCAGCAGGCTGTGCAGGTGTTTCCGTTGCAGGAGTACCGTTAGCGGGAGCGTTGGCTGCGGGTTGTTCAGCTTTCGGTTCCTCTGCCTTTGGTTCTTCTGTTTTGGGTTCTTCCTTGGCAGGCTCAGCGGTTTTGGGCTCTTCAGCGTTTCCCGTCGCCGGTTGTTGCTGTTGAGTTTTTACCGGGTCCTGAGCGTTTGCCACGAAAGAACCACCACAAACAAACATAAACAGGGCTGCTACTAATACTAACTTTTTCATAATCATTTGCTTTTTTAGTTATACTAAATATATATTTTATAGTTAAGAGTTTAGGTTTCCTTTTTTCAATTTAGGAAGCTTGACGCTTACGTAAAATATAGTTGCAAAGCCCGTGCCAGTGAGAAGGCTGATTGAACAAGTTGTTGATTACTAGTGCTATTGAAGATTTTGGAATATGTGGTACAGTGTGGAATTGTGTGGAAAGTGTGGAATCAGGTGTGGAAAAATTCCACACTAAGGTACTCTGTTGCATACCAAGTCCGTGTCAAGCCCGTACCAACGCCGTACCAAGTCCGTGTCAAGTCCGTACCTATTCTAACTGTATAGATACGGAGTAGGTACGGACTTGATGCGGTTGGTATACGGTGCGAAGAGCCTTTTTAGCTCTCTATTTCGTAAAGTTTCAGTTTATTATACAGGGTTTTGCGGTCTATACCCAACAGTTGAGCTGCCCGGCTTTTGTTATTTCCCGTTTGCCGTAATGCTTCGATTATCTGATGCTTTTCTGCTTCTTCATTACGTAATGGCAGACCTACGTGGGGATGAGTGATTTGCTGCAACTCGGTCAATTCTTTCAACGTGATAAGTTGGTCCTGCGCTAATAGGGTGGCACGGCGTACCACATTCTTCATCTGTCGCAGATTTCCCGGCCAGTGGTATTCCAGCAATGCCCGGGATGCTGCATCATCAAATCCGATCAACTGTTTATCCAGTTCCCGATTGGCTTGGTCGAGGAAGAAGTTGGCAAAGAGAAGGATATCTTCTCTCCGGTCCTTGAGTTCGGGCATGCGTAGGGTGAACTCATTGATACGGTGGAACAGGTCCTGGCGGAAAGTCCCTTTTTCGATGGCCTGTTCCAAATCTTCATTTGTAGCAGAAACCAGGCGTACATCTACAGTGATTTCTTTATTGGAACCTACCGGGCGGATTTTCCGTTCCTGCAAGGCACGTAACAGTTGTATCTGGACTTCGTAACTGAGATTGCCTATTTCATCGAGGAAGATGGTTCCTCCGTTGGCTGCAACAAAGGCTCCTGTTTTGTCTGTCAATGCTCCGGTGAATGAACCTTTTACGTGTCCGAAGAACTCCGATGCGGCAAGTTCTTTTGGGATGGAGCCACAGTCGATGGCAACGAAAGGCTGACCGGCACGCTTGCTGAGTTGATGGATACGGTGGGCTACATATTCCTTACCCGTTCCACTGGCACCATTGATCAGTACCGACATCGTGGTGGGGGCAACCAGTCTTACATAATTATAGAGTTGTTTGGCTGCATCACTCTCTCCTTCCAGATAGTCGGAAGACGGAGTGCCGCCTGCATTTTTCTGATGGGTACTTTCTTCTTTCCCGAAACTGGGGGCTTGTCTGGGAGAAGCAGCGGGTTGTTTCACAGCCTCACTGATTTTCTTTAGAAGTTCGTCCGGATTTACAGGCTTGGCAACGTAGTCGCTGGCACCTAATTTCATAGCTTGCACCGCCGATTGTATATCGGCATAGCTTGTCATCATGATGAGCGGAATGGACAGACCTTGCTCTCCCAACCACTTCAACAGGTCGATGCCGTCCTTGTCGGGCAGACGCAGGTCGGACAAAATCAAGTCGGCACCCTCTGTTTCCAAATGTTTCTGGGCGCGGGCGATACTGCTGACGGAAGCTACCTGAAAGCCTTTTTTGCCTAACCAGGTCTTCAGCATCATACCGTAAGTAATGTCGTCTTCAACGATGAGTATAGATTTCATTGCCTTATCTTTTGTCTCTTTTAAGACACAAAGGTAAACCGATTTGTCTGAAAATCGTATATTTGCAAACTTAATTTAAATAAAAAGCGTTATGAAGAGGAATTTCATCGTATTATTAACCATACTGATTTGCAGCGTTACAGCCTGCCAATCGGGACAAAAGAAAGATAGAAACATGGATCAGGAAACTAAATTGAAGATCGAAACAACTGCAGGTGACATTATCGTGAAACTGTATAATGAGACGCCGCAACATCGTGATAACTTCATCAAACTGGCGGAAGAGGGTACATACGAAGGTACATTGTTCCACCGTGTCATCAAGGATTTTATGATACAGGCAGGTGACCCTGACTCAAAGAATGCTCCGAAAGGAAAGATGCTGGGTGCAGGTGATGTAGGTTATACGATTCCGGCTGAGTTCGTTTATCCGAAGTATTTCCATAAGAAAGGTGCATTGTCGGCTGCGCGTCAGGGTGACAATGTGAATCCGAAGAAAGAATCATCGGGTTGCCAGTTCTACATTGTGACGGGTAAAGTGTATAATGACACTACGTTGCTGGGCATGGAGAACCAGATGAACCAGAATCGTATGACGACTGTGTTCAATGCTTTGGCACAGAAACACATGAAGGAAATCTATAAGATGCGTAAGGAAAATGACCAGGATGGTCTGATGAACTTGCAGGATACACTGTTTGCACAGGCTGAGGCGGAAGTTGCCAAGCAACCGGAATTCCACTTTACACCGGAGCAGGTGAAGGCTTATACTACGGTAGGTGGTACTCCGCACCTAGATGGTGAATATACTGTGTTCGGCGAAGTGATTGAAGGCATGGATATAGTAGATAAGATACAGCAGGTAAGAACGGACCGTAGCGACCGCCCGGAAGAGGATGTGAAGATTGTTAAGGTCAAGGTGATAAAATGATAGGATGATAAGATGGTAAGATGATAGGATGATAGGATGATGGAGAAAGAGGATATTATAAAAGATAAGAGTATGGATTTTGCTATACGTGTCGTGAATTTATGTAAATATCTTAAAAAGGAAAAGCAGGAATATGAGATATCCAAACAATTAGTTCGTTTAGGTACAGCTATAGGTGCTTTACAACGCGAAGCTATGCATGCT
>ERZ773237.2481-NODE-2481-length-12381-cov-3.102872_pt1 | contig 12381 bp, 11 predicted proteins | sample MGYA00580990_ERZ773237 | MGnify/ENA primary metagenome ERZ773237 (study PRJEB29015, sample SAMEA2737749) | human gut metagenome | biome: human gut; feature: human-associated habitat; material: faeces | place: China | collected 2012 ...
ACGCTTGTCGTTCGGTGTATACATAGCACTGTTGACATATTCCGTATAAGCCATATTCGCAAAACCAGGTTGAATCGTATGGAACTTGGCATACAATGTGACAAAATATGCAATGGGCAATAGGTAAATGGGGGTCGAGATATAAAATGCTGGGCACAGAATTTTTTTAGGATTGCGTTCCGCGAACATGGTATATCCAACGACAAGAACACTCATGACAACGACCAGCATGCCCGCAGTCAACTTGGTTAATACTGTAGTGCTCACACCAATTGCGATAAGCAAGAAGGTCTTCCAGTTATACCTTTTCTCGAAGAAACGGATGATACCTAGTGCAAAGATACTTACCGTCAGCAAAGCTAAGGTATCATTCGAGACTCCGCTAAGCCCATAAATGAGGTTGACTGGTGCGATAACAATGCTGGCAAACAGCAGATGCAGCAACGGAATAGCTGTGATACGAGTAAAACCAATATAGAAAATTAGCACAAATCCAAGCAGACCTATGCCGAAGGATATGGCACGTAATAGGCTCAAATTGAAAGTTGCCTCATTGCCTACTATGTGGACGCCTCCAAGAAATTCCATGATGCGATAATACAGTGGCGGATGGCCAAGATAATTAAATTGTGTATTCCCAGTCAAATTCATAGCATGGGTTCCTGCATAAGGGTAAATGCGCATATGAGCGAAATCAGGAATAATGCCGCCACCTCTTTTTAGTGAAACAATATAGGAGACATGAGCCTGCTCGTCAGGGAAACCCTGCAAGTATCTTCTATACACTTGGAATTGATAGCACGCATATCCCAAAGCAATCAGATAGTTGAGACCACACATGATACGTTTGGCTAATCCACTTCCTTTGGCCCCAACAAAGTAATTTACAGACATCAGCATCAGAAGCAATACGATTAATAGGGTTATCGCCTGTCGATAAGGGTACCGACCATTTCCGAGTCCTTGTTTGACAATCCACAGTCGGTAAAAGAATGTATACAACATACCAGTCACAAGCCATCCAGCCGCATAATATCGCTTAGGAAGCTTCTTAAATAATGTGAGCTTGCCCAGAACGATAACAAAACACAGGGCAATAAGCAGAAGCAGATACAGCTTGACCTCGGATTTCTTTTTGGCTGCATTCATGACATCGTCGAGTTGGTATGGAGAAAGAATGAAAGTCGTATGACCATTTTCATTTTTTTTCTTCAATTCAGAACTCGGAATGCTTTTCACCACAAAATCAAATTGTCCACGTACATTAATGTGTGCAACAAAAGAACTGGCCGTAGCATTATTACCTTTAACAGTGATAGTGAGTGTCTTCGAATCTTCATTCAACGGATCGAGATGAATTGTCGCTTGGCTGTTTGCTATTTTGGCGGTCTGTCTGGAAGAGGAAGCATAATCCTTATTTGTGTCGAACGTGAACGTAGCATTACTATTAGCAGCAGGAGCTTGTTCGAACGTTATACTGTAGTATAAATTGATGGGATGAAAATCTACGATGGCAATGGTTCCAGCCAACAGGACCGTAATCGAAACTAGGATAGCCACCGGATATTTGCACAGGTAAACACAGCACTGCTGCCATTGCTTTTTCAATTCTGCTCCTCTTACTACAGACATATCGATTCTGAAATTATACTCAATATGTGTTCTAACTATCGATAGCCCATTGTCTATTTAGAAGTGCAACACCCTTTAAATTGGAGATTGTCCAGATGACCAGTGAAAGGGTGTCGCACCTTGGGTCAAGTGCATTCGCACCTGTCGGAAGAGGAACGGCAGATCATCCAGATAGAGATCGGCAACGGGACGAGCATACGGCGGATCGCCGGCCTGATCGGCAGACACGCCTCCATTGTTTGTGTTCAATTAGTTGTTGCGGGTTTAGTCACGATGATTTTTCGGGTTTAGGCAGAGCATGCCGACCACGGAATGGTCTTAACTGGATGGTGCTTGTATCTCCGCCAGAAAGGACCGGAAAGGATTATGATCAGCATGCCCCAAGTACAGTCTATCCGTCGTTTGCGGCGGAACGGGGAATCCGTCGCGTCGATCGCGCGGAAAACACATGTCAGCGAGCCGACGGTGCGTAAGTACCTCGCGAAGGAGGATCTGTCGGCCGTGCCGTCGGTGAGAAAGCCGCGCGCGTCGGTGATCGACCCGTATCTGCCCGTGATCGAGCAGTGGCTCGCGGAGGATCGCGCGAACTGGCGCAAGCAGCGGCATACCGCGACCAGGATCTGGGAGCGGTTGAGGGACGAGCATGGCGCGGAGGTCTCCCTGTCCACGGTGACGCGGGCGGTGGCGCGGCTCAGGCGTGAGTTCGCGGCGGAGCGTGATGAGGCGTTCATGGATCTGGTATGGCATCCAGGCGAGGCGCAGGCCGATTTCGGCGAGGTCGACGTGCTGTTGCGCGGCGTGGTGCAGCGGATGCATCATTTCGTGCTTGATTTCCCGTATTCGAACGTCGGTCTGGTGCAGTTGATGCCGGGCGAGAACGCTGAGTGCACGTGCCTGGCGTTGCGCAACCTGTTCGAGTGACTGGGCGGTGTGCCGGAGCGGATCGTGTTCGATAACGCCGCCGGCGTGGGCCATAAGGGGTACGGGGAGCGCGAGCCGCGCCTGACGCACCTGTTCCAGGCCTTCCAGGCGCATTACGGGTTCGATTGTTCGTTCTGCAACCCGTATTCCGGTCATGAGAGGGGCGCGGTGGAGTCCAAGGTCGGCATGGTGCGGCGCAAGCTGTTCGTGCCCCGGCCGAGCGTATGGAGCCTGGAGAACTTTAACGCCGGGCTGCCGGACCGGTGCCTGGAGCTGGCCACGAAACCGCATTACCGCAAGGACACGGAGGAACGTGGCCTGTTCTCCGAGGACCGTGCGGCGCTGCTGCCGTTGCCCGGGAAGCGTTTCGACGTGGTCACGTGGCGGCATATGAAGGCCGACCGGTACGGCGTGGTCACGCTCGAGGGACGGCATCGTTATTCCGCGGACCGGGCGAACGCGGGCAGAGGGGTGATCGTGGGCCTCCGCGCGCTCGAGGTCGAGGTCCTCGACTCGTCGGGCAAGCATCTGGCGACCCATCCTCGGGCGTACGGCCAGGCCGAAGTTGGCGATGCCGTCCACTGCGCCCTTGGCGACCCATCCTCGGGCGTACGGCCAGGCCAGCACGAACAGCGAGGACCCGTCCATGCAGTTGGCGCTGCTGTGCAACAAGCCCGCGTCCTGGCCCAACAGCCGGGTACGTGACGCGTTGCCGGACCCGTTGCGGGAATGGCTGGATCGGCAGGACAGACAGACACGCAACGAGGCGCTGCAGACCCTCAAACGCGTTGACAGGGAATCCGGGTGGGCGAACGCGGTCGAGGCGATGCTTTCCATCCTCGAATCGACCGGCGGGGCGGACCGCGCCGGTGTCACACTGCTCGCGGCCAGGCTCGCCGAGGGCGTGGCGGGTATCGAATACGACGATGACAGGCCGGATCTGAGTGAATACGACATCGCGTTCACCGCGGACGTCGGCGTGCAGGAAGGCGGGCGATGAACACGAAGACGGACGAAGGGCTCTACGAGAAGGCCCGCAAGCTGTTCATCTCCAAGGCGAGCATCGACGAATTCGCCGGCTGGGCCACGCCCCGCCAGGTCGACGCCGTCCACCGCCTGCTCGACACGGAACTGGCGAACAGGGAACGCGCGAAGCACGACAGGCTCCTGCGCCGCGCCCGGTTCCCCGTCGTCAAGGGTCTCGACGGCTACGACTTCACGAACGTCAGGCTCCCCGACGGCTACATGCTCGATGAGCTCCTAGGGCTCGGTTTCATCCCGCGCGCGCAGGACCTGGTGTTCTACGGCAAGACCGGGCGCGGAAAGACACATCTCGCGATCGGGCTGGGCATGAAGGCGATCGACATGGGGCTGGGCGTGCGGTTCCATCAGACCGCCGAGCTCGTCCTCCAGCTGGGCAAGGCCAAACGCGACGGCACGCTCGAGACGATGCTCCGGGACATCGGCCGTGCCGACCTGATCATACTGGACGAGTTCGGCTACGCACCCTTCGACATCGACGGGGCGCGCCTGCTCTACCAGATCATCGCGGGCAGCTACGAAAGACGGAGCATCATATTCACCACGAACATCGAGTTCAGTAAATGGGGCACGGTCTTCGCGGACGACAAACTCGCCGCAGCGATCATCGACCGCATCGTGCACCACGGGCGGCTCCTCGAGTTCACCGGCCAGAGCCGCCGCGTCAGTGAGGCCCTCATGTTCGGCAGGAACACCTCCGCGCAACCGGAAAAATAAGGAAAATGCATGCAACTGCCTAAACCCGAAAAAAATACATGACTAAACACGAAACACCGACTTGACGAAATACACAGGAGGCGTTACGGGTACAAGCGCGTCCACCTCGAGCTCAAAAGCGCGGGCATCATCGTGTCGGCCAAGCGCATCATGCGCCTGATGACCAGCCACGGCATGGTCCCCGTGCTCAAGAGCGCGAAGCGCTACAGTTCGTACAAGGGCGAGATCGGCGGCGCACCCGCGAATCTCGTGAACCGCGACTTCCACGCCACCGCGCCGAACCGGCTGTGGGTCACGGACATCACCGAGTTCTCGATCCCGGCGGGCAAGGTGTACCTGTCGCCGGTCATCGACTGCCACGACGGCATGCCCGTCGCCTGGACGATCGGCACGAGCCCCAACGCCGCCCTGGCCAACGGCATGCTTCGCGACGCGTGCGCCACGCTCAAGCCCGGCGAGACGCCGATCATCCACTCGGACAGGGGTTGCCATTACCGGTGGCCGGAATGGATCCGCATCTGCACCGAGCACGGGCTGACCCGGTCGATGAGCGCGAAGGGCTGTTCGCCGGACAATGCGGCCGCGGAGGGGTTCTTCGGCCGTCTCAAGCAGGAGTTCTTCCACAAGAGGAGCTTCCGGGGCGTGACGATCGACGAGTTCACCGCGATGCTCGACGAGTACATGGTCTGGTACCGCGACAAGCGCATCAAGACCGAATACGGCATGAGCATCATGGACAAACGCATCCAGCTCGGGCTCGTCGCCTGAAACCATCCGGTACACTGACCAACGACCATACAGACAACGAAGTCCAACAAAACGTCACCACCCCCAAGTCTCCACACATATCGTCAAGCAACGACCACGCCGTTTGGTTCAATCCAATACTATGTATTGTCGACGAATAACATAAGTGCTGCGATTGAACCAACAACGGACAGTTTTCATCATGTCTGAGGACAACATCCGAGTATGGCCTCTAGACACATATGATCAGAGCATAACTCACGAAGATAATAATCTATCGATCTCAGCTAATACTCCATAAACACATTCTAATGTACAGTAACAATATCTTCGGCATCATACCTGTGAGAAACGCAGGTTTTTATGACCTCAGGATAGTGTCCCACCGCGATGTACATTACAAGATTTTCATACTCAGGAAGATTAAGCATCTTCCTTGTCTGAGCTTCTGGACCACGACGCATCATGGTGTTTAGCGGACAAGCAGCAAGACTCTCCTCTTCCAGAGCCAACAGGAGGCTCATACCGAATAAGCCCCCATCAGTGAACCCTTCATTCCTTTCCTGCGGAGACAGAAATACTCGGTTATCTGCCGTAATCAGCAAAAGAGCAGGAGGTAGGGGATAACCATTGAATCCACCCTGTACCGAAAGAGCCTTTTTTATGAGATCCTTATCGAGGATAACGTGAATGCGAGTTGGCTGTCGATTACAAACAGAAGGAGTTCTCATCGCAATTTTAATGGCCTTCAACAACTCATCATATGTCACTGGTTGGGAAGAGTATTCTCGCACCGAATGACGATTCTCAGACAATTCACAGAATGTAAGAGAACTATTGTGCGCTTTAGACTCTGGGCTGAGAATGATCGAACCGCCGCAACGCGATGATTCATTCAATATTTCAGGCCATGTATTACCATCAAACAGCTGTTTGACATATGCAATATTATCTTCATGCCCTTGGTGTCTTGATACATATTCATTTAAGGCAGCTAGAGCGCTTTTATACGATTGAGATTTTTTATAAGAAGGATTCACCGTGCGGTAGACCTGCATAATATCGGCAAGATCCGATAGAGCTTTATGACCAAAACCATATCTAAAATTCAAATGACTTAGGCCTTTTTCAATTTGATGGGTGAAGAAAATCAGCCTTGCTTCGACCTGCTTCTCCCCTTTTCCATTGGGCTTTGAATAATATTTTCCAAATCGCTTAGCCTGTTTTACTGCCGCCTGGCGCAGACCAAGATAATTGTTGGCAACCCTACGTAATTGATTCCAGATGGGGGAAGGAATAATTTGCTTGAGTTTATCCTTAATCATACTTCTCACCTTTCATAGAATAAGTATGGAATTTTAATTTTGAGCAGAATAGCGTTTTGAGCAATAGGCTAGAAATTCATCATAGGTGGAGAATAGATGCTTGCTATCCCGCCACCTACGTATGCTTAGTTTGTAGCTACTAGGGACGAAATGCATGATGCGTTCGAACTCAGGAACATCGAAATGACCATCCTCATCCATTTCCGCAAATAGCCAGAAGAATTCGCGAAATACTATGGGGAGGGGCGTTCCTTCATGAGCAGATCGCCAGCATGCATATTGTTCGTATGCCTCATCCAGTTGTGCAGCTTGGCGCTTCTCGTAATACTGAGATAGAGTCATAATCGGTTTGCATGGACATCCTGCAGCAACCGTATTAGCAGGAATATCGTGGGTAACTAAAGAACCAGCTCCAATAATAACATTGTCACCGATAGTAACCCCCTTGAGAATTGTCGCACCAAACCCTATAAAAACATTGTTCCCGATTTCCACCTTCCCGCATGAGCCCAATACATCGCCATATGCGCCTTTCAGAACAGACCAATCATACCCATGAGTAAGAATGCTAACATCGCGAGTTATCTGCACATTAGACCCGATCTTGAGCATATATGGCCTAGTCGCATCTATATGCACATTATGAGGATAAAAGAAACAAGTGTTGTCCCCTATCTCAACACCTTGTTTACGAAGGTGAGAAATCAAAGACTCAGAAGTAGCATGACTACGAAAAACTATCTTTTTGAGCAATTTTTCAAAAACCATATTTGTACCTCAAATACTTTAGACATCACTTATTTTTTAAAAAAACAGCATTGTACAGTATTGAAAACTTATCTCTGTACATGTAAATGGCAATAATCAATGCAATTACCAGATAAACCCCAGTAAGAACCATCAGATTCATCATGTATACGGTATACGATGAAACCAGTAGAATTACTGGACCGATTAGTTTTCTATAGGAAAGAGAAAGGGATATCTTTTTTTTCAGAATGAATAAACGCTGCACGATATTAATCAAAAATGCACTCAGGATTGAAAGATTTGTCCCCAAAGTTCCAAAAGCAATTGTCAACGGGTATACAAGTACAACATTACAGATACATGCAATGATCATTGATCGACTAATTGTCTTTGTGTCTTTTATAACATAAAAAATATTGCCAATAAATGTTGAAACTGCACTGGCCGCGGCAACGAGCAAGAACGAAGGAATGATTCCATACGCTTCGTTATAATCCTCGCCTATCAAAATCGGGAAAGCCAAGGATATAGCAGGCAAAAGAATTGACGTGGCAGAAATAAGGAAAGCTGCATATTGTCTCACCGCACTGGCATAGAACGAAACTGGCTTCATTTCTGACTTAAAGGTAATATCCTGCCAAGCATACGTAAAGCACGTCGTAGCGAGACTTATTGTTGAGCCGAACTTTGATCCCACCGCAAATATACCATTAGCAGACAATGACATTACGCGTGAAACAACCGTGCGGCCAAAACTGTTCAAAAGCCAATATGCAACCGAATTAATACCGAGCGGGGCTGAATATTTAAACAGCATACTAATCTGGCTGAAGGTTGGTTTCGCAAGTAACTTCCACATGCGAAGGCGAATGAAAAGGAAAAGGCACTGTGAAGCGCAGCCAGCAATAAACGATATGTATAAAGATGTATAGCCTATATGAAAAACAAGAATAAGAATCACATTTAAAGTGACGTTTACAATGGTGTTCAGTACACCGGATATAGCAAAATCTGTATTATGTTCCCATCCTCTTGATATATACGAGAACATGGAAATAAGATTAAAAAAAGTTCCATACGCAAGTATATATCCAATATTAGGGATATTAATAAATAGGGATGCTACCATTCCTATTGCATAATAGACTATTGTCGAGAGGGCAAATAGAACCCATCCTCCAGCGACTATCCTTTTCGGGGCTTCTCCTGTCAAATCGTCTCGCATGAAACGCATGACACTTGACCAGATATCACAATACAGGAATGCTGTCAATAACGTTACATACGTTACGGATAAGTCGAAGTAACCATAATCCGCTGTAGGAAGGTTCCTGGTATATAAAGGTAGCAAGAGTAAGGTAATCACCTTGCTCAAGGTCGATCCAACAAAAAAAATTACAGTTGATTTAGCAAAAGAAAGAAAACCAGGTTGATTATTTACCATCTTATTTTCTGCACACTATTAACATCATTCTTCATTAGTTTCGCTTGTCTGTTCCGAATAAGCCAAAGAATGCTTTAAAAACATTAGGCTATCATGTCGCCGACTATTAAGAATGGCGTTAACATTCTCAAAATCGATAGGCTTCTGCATGAGATCAAGATCAAAATATGATTGCAAAAGCCTATTTGGTTCATGAACCAAGTCGAGGATACTTACAATTCGCGTACTAAAACGTGATGGGGCGACCGAAATAAACGGCTTGTTGAAAATTAACGAATATGCTGTTGCATGGAAAGAATCAGTCAACACATATTTAGCATTGAGAAACAGTCCGATAAAGTCTGTAACACGCGGAGCAACCAACGTATTCGCGCTTTTCTGAACATCATATAGTCCATAAGAAATCTTTACTAGAGGTATCCCAAGTCTTTCACTCAGCTTCTTAGAATATTCAACAAAATCATTATTCTTATTCAGCTGATAAACGAGAATATAATCCCCAGAAATATTTGAAGGCATCGTGGCAATTTTTGCCCATTCGTCACGCGTCAGCATCAGAGTAGGATCTAAAACGAGATGAGCATCTGTACATCCTAGCGAACGAACAATTTCAAGACCCGATGTTTCTCTCATCGATATCGAAGAATACCGACTAAGAGCTTTTCTCATCGGTTCAATCTCCCAATCATCTATAGACTCTCGTCCGATACTCGCGGCAAATGCAATGCGAGGTTTCCCTTCGGGTGCAAATTCGAGATAAAACGGTTTCTCAAATCCTTTATTCCATATGCTATTCCAGACTTGGTCTGAACCAGTACAATACAAATCTGCAATAGGTGGATTGCTTTCGAGCTGTTCTTCGGAGAAATATGATACTTCCGTTAGATTCAGATATTTTTTTCTGAAATCATCAAAAGGCTTACGCTGCTTAGAAACCATACTCTTGAGCGGAATAGATGCTAATTTTTTAAGTATCGGCATCTTCTTCCATAGCATAGACAGCTTCTTAAGCTTGGAGCTTTCGAACATTCGATCTACAGCTGCATCAGGCGTGTTGTCTTTCCTGTAATAATCGATTATCTCTGCTTCCCAACCGCATTGTTCAAAAATGCGTTGTGTCGCATACGTCTGAAGACAAGACCCATAGTTGGAAACTGTATGAAGGGTAATGATATCTGCTTTCTTCATTATCTAGTTTTCCTTTCGGTTTGATGAATAGATGAAATGATAAACAGGCTTCGAGTAACGGAACACAATAGCTTGTATTTTCTTCTTTATCGAGAGATCATGATTAAAGATAACCGAGAATAAGGACTCGTGCAATTCCTGATTTATTATTTTTTTCAAGGAGATATCAGGCAGAATACCACGCCGTATGTATGCGTTATATACTGCGACACCCGAGAAAACACACGCAGTATCGGCAACACGTTTCAACTGCGGATGATTTGCCATGAGATATTGCCGTTGCTCCACCGCAGCCTCAATAGGGAATTCATTTACCTTTGATCCCCTTGAGATACTTCCTTCCCTCTGCCTATAAAGATATAGGCATTCTTCAGTATAAAAAGTATTCTTGGCTTTATCTAAGAGCTTGTAGCAAACGAACTGATCTTCCGATAGTTTTCTTTCGGGAAACTCAATACCTTCAAAAAGGGTACGACGAAAAAGTTTACCCCACATTGACATATCAAAACTACGATATGAATTAAGAGCCCGTATTGCCTGTAAGTTAGTCATACGCTTATTCGCAAATCCCGGTCGTTTGATTTCAGTGACTCTATCTTCTGAATAATAGAGAGAACGTCCGCACGCCACGACATCTGCGCTCTCCCGCATAGCCAATGAATACAAGTCCTCAAGATAATTGGGAAGTAGCTTATCGTCCGAATCCACAAAGGCGACATACTCCCCTTTTGCGGCACGAATAGCTGTATTCCTAGCACCAGCAAGTCCTCTATTCTCTTGGCTAATTATCTGAATGCGGCTATCATGCTTCTTAAACGACTCACAAATTTCTAAAGATTTATCAGTGGACCCATCATTTACAATGATTACCTCATAATCATTCATCGTCTGTTCTGCTATACTTTTGAGACATTCATTGAGATAATCTTCAACATTATAGACTGGAACAAGGACAGAAATCGCTACCATTATTTTACCCCTATACTAAAATATGACTCATATGGGATTACAGAATTGCCGTTCCACATACCAATTGTGATGTATATATAAATTACGTATAAAACCGTTACAGTAGTTTCAGCGATCAGGCGAATTCGCGCATCACGTAATTCATGCAGTGTCATGGGAAGAAGAATAATCGCAGGTAGGCTGAACAGCCATTTTATACGCTGAGAAAGAACGACCGTACCAGAAAGAAATGACATGGTCATGGCGACTAATTGGAATAAAAGGAATAAATTGTATCGAGAAGAATATTTTTTTCCTTCTAAGGCAGGCACAAGCGCAGCAAAAAGGAAAACCATGATATTCATTGCCATGACTACATTGCCGCTATTCCCAGTATCGAATTGAGAACCTATATAATCCGAGTAGGAAGACATTTTGACGATAGAGAGCATAATTTGAGCAATCAAAGTACGCGATAGAAAGAGCGCACCTGCTGTTAAGACTGCTACTACAGCATTCAGTTTAATAAAAGTGAATAGATATGCAACTAGAAAAACCACAGCGCTCGAATGAAAGGATGATGCTATAGCTACAGTAAGCGCAAATTGAAGTGGCTTTCGATCCTCTATAAAACGAACACCATATAAAAGGATAGATATGGCCACCATCTGACGCATTGTATTCATAAACACAAAAACAAATGCCATTCCTGTAATCAGGAACACACTCAATGTTGGCTTCGGTGAATACTTAAGAATCGAAGCATATATACATGCAAAAAATATGATGGAACATATTACGAATACAGGGGTTGGATTACTTGTAACGCGAGAAACAAGATAATTTATGGCATAAAAACCAAGTTCCATACGCCCTTGTTTGCCCGAGTAATACACATTATTGAAATAAGGAACATATGTGTAAAAATAATCGCGCCCAACACCATAGCGAAAGCCTGTAACAAAAATGTACACAAATGCAGAGAGCACAACACTAAACGTTAAGTAGTGTTCGCCTGATGAAGCAGCCTCCAGCACTTGATTCTTTTTATGCTTTCCTTTCACCGCGATGAATTGCCCCAAGGCCATAAACCCCACCGCAAGCACCACCATTACCCAGTAGACAGTCATGACTGCTGCACCGTTTCCAAACATTGCTGATAAAACTGCTGCATTTTTATGGTGTTGTCGTGATAATCATATCCAGCGTTTTTCACTGCAAGACTGTATCCCATACGTGAAGGCATCATAGACACGGAAGCTAATACAGATGCCCACACATTGAATCCCTCATCCAAAGAAATAAACTGAGCCAAGTCAGTTACCTGAGTTTCACGTGTAATTGAGGACGCGAATAAACACGGCAATCCATTGCATTGCGCTTCGATACCTACAAGAGGTAGCCCTTCGAATAGAGAAGGAAGCACGAATACATCCATGGCACTATAATACGCTTGTGGGGTATCAGTTACCTTTTCGAATAATACGTCTTCAGATATAGATATATTCTTGGATAAATCGATTATATGCTGCTTTGTTTCACCTTCGCCGACAAGCAGAAGCTTGCTCTTTGATCGCTTCTTCTTCAACTCGGCAAATATACGGAGAAGAAACTCATGGTTTTTTTGTAAATTGAACCTTCCAATGTGCCCCACAAGGAGTGTATCAT
>ERZ773237.2492-NODE-2492-length-12329-cov-17.896122_pt1 | contig 12329 bp, 8 predicted proteins | sample MGYA00580990_ERZ773237 | MGnify/ENA primary metagenome ERZ773237 (study PRJEB29015, sample SAMEA2737749) | human gut metagenome | biome: human gut; feature: human-associated habitat; material: faeces | place: China | collected 2012 ...
TTTTTTGGCCGGCTGTGCCGCCGGGGCGGTTGCCTCGGCGGCTATGCCATCCACGGCTGCCCCTCTGCCCGGAACTGCGGAGACTGCCGGGACACCGCAGCCCGCCGGAACCGCCGAGGCCGCGGCGACGCCCGCCCCCACCGCTGACGCTGTGCAGCCGCCGCAGGGACTCGTGGAGACCGGCGCGGCGGTGCTGGATTACGATGAGATACGGCTGATCGACTATTTTCGCGAATATCAGCCCTACCCCGACACCGATTACTATACGATGTGCAGGGACGGCAAGTGGGGGCTGATGCGCAGCGACGGCACCGAGGTACTGCCCTGCCGCGCGTCCGAGCCGCTTTTTGAATGCAGCTGGAACGCCCACCATTGGCACGGGTACCTGGATGACCGGTTCGGCTCACCGGACTATGAAGCCGCGTATAAAGCAGCCTCACAAACGCTGACAGAGAGCGGCGACGGACGCCTTTGTGCAGAACACGACGGCGGCGGCTACCGGCAGTTTGTCTTTTTGCAGGACGATAAGACCTACCTGTACAGCGGCAGCATGGGGCCTGGCCAGTTCATTACGCTCACCGACGACATCCTGCGGCTGTTCAGCGGCAGCACCAACGGCCTTGTGCCCGCGCAGAGCGGCACCACCACGCACGAAAGCGACGAATGGTACAACTTCGTCGGCGACGGGCTGTACGTGTATCGCTGCCGGAACAGCGATGCAGCCAACAATTTTGTATACACCGCGGCTGACTGCTTCTTTGACGCGCCGCTGGCCGCCGCCCAGCGCGAGGGCAAATGGGTGTATCTGGACACAGCGGGCCATGAAGTGACCGCTCCCTGCTACGACGGCATATACCGGCCCAACCACTATACAGACGAGCCGCTGGTCTTTGCCCGCGCCGCGCCGCTGCTGAACGGCTATGCAGTCGTCAGCCGGGACGGAAAGTTCGGCCTGCTGGACAGCACCGGCGCAGAGCTTGTGCCCTGCGCGTATGACGGCCTTGCGTGGGACGGCGGCACGGCATGGGTCAAGCTGGCCGACGGCTGGCACGAGTACACAATTCCCGGCGTGACGAAGCCCGACCCGCTGGCCGACCTGCCCGACAGCGTTACAGCCCCCGACACCTACCCCGCGCGGACGGACGCGGTGTTTTTCATGGCGGATGCCGACAGCACCAACCGCCTGAATCTGCGCGCCGGACCCGGGCTTGAGTACGACATCCTCGGCAAAATTTCTTCCTCCACCCTGCGCGTGTACGGGTATTCCTCCGCCGTCCCCGGCTGGGCGCTGGTGCGGTATGACCCGCTGTACGATGTGCCGCAGTTTGGCTGGGTCAGTACGGCGTATTTGATTTCAGCGGAATAAAAAAGCGGTGTACTTCTATGGGTCGTTCGTGGGAGGCCCCCGGCTGGGCGCTTGTCAAATACGGACGTAAATTTGGCTGGGTCAGTCAGGATTTTCTGGTTTTGGGACGTTAAAATAAAAAATGCCCCGGACACGCGATGTGTCCGGGGCTGTTGCTTTGCGGTAGTCGGTTTGCATCGGGCAGCCGTACAGTTCTCTCCCCCACCGCCTGCGGGCGGAGCCCCCTCGCAGAGGGGGCCAAGGGGTGAGCACACCTTTTTCGACAGCCTGCGGGCGAGCAATGCTCGCCCCTACAAGAGTTTTTCGACAGTCTGCGCCGGATTTTCCGGTCAGCCCTGCCAGACGCCTTTTATTGCCTCCGCTTCACTTTCCGCCAGCGCCGGGGCGCCGGAATTGGCAAACAGGCTGCCGTAGCGGTAGAGCCCCGCGCCCTGCACCCCTAAACGGGCAAGCAAAGCAAGCTGGTCGGCCAGCGCATGGCCGGAAAACCACTCGGAGCCGGCATCGGACCCATCCCCTGCGCCGACGCGGTAGGCCCCCATCCCGGCGTACAGCTTCACGCCCGCCGCGCGGGGCAGTGTGGCCCACGCGGCGGCCAGCTGCGCAAAGCTGTGCGACGCATCGCCGTTTTTTATATATTCCTGCCCCCAATAAAGCTGGGGCATCAGGTAATCCACAGTCCCCTGCCGCAGCCAGCGGGCCGCGTCGCTGTATTGCAGGGTGTAGTTCTGCTCCGGGTCGCCCGTCGGGGCTGCGCCGAACCGCACGCCGTACCGCCGGGCCGCGGCGTGGCAAAGCTCCATCAGGGCGTTCACGTTCTCCCGCCGCCAGTCGTCCTGCGTCAGTGTGCTGCCGCTGGCCGCGTAGTCCGCCGCGTCAAAGGCCGGGTCGGTGGTGGGGTAAAAATAGTCGTCAAAGTGGATGCCGTCCACAGCGTATCTTGCGCACAGCTCCCCCACCCCGTCGGCAATGTACTGCCGCACGTCCGCGTTGGCGGGGTCGAGATACGCGCCGGTGTCGGTGTACCTGACCCAGTCCGGGTGCAGCCGCGCCGGGCTTGCGCCGCACAGTGCCGGGGTCTGCCCGGCCTGGATGCGGTAAGGGTTGACCCAGGCTTCCAGCTGTAAGTCCCGCGCGTGGGCGGCGTCCACCAGCAGTGCCAGCGGGTCAAACCCGGGGTCCTGCCCCTGCGTGCCGGTGCAGAGGTGGCTGAACGGAAAGTAGTCGCTGGGGTAGAGCGCATCGCCGAAGGGCCGCACCTGCGCCAGCACGACTGTTGCGCCAATCGACTGTATATTGTCCAGCATTGTGCCGATTGCCTGCGTGAACGCCTCCGCCGACGAGAAATCGACCTGCTCCCATTCCAGATAGCTGACCCACACAGCGCGGTAGGGCGCGGCGGCCCGGGCGACGGCGGTTGGGGTGGGGGTCGGCACCGCGGCGGGGGCCGGGACAGCCTTTTGCGGCAGCGCAAGCAGCGGCGCAAGCAGAAAGACGGCTATTATAAATAAGTAGAATCCGATCCGACGCATGGCATGTACCTCCTGCGGTATGTATATGCGGGGCGGGCAGCGGGTAGGACAGGGCCGCCGGGAGGCTGCCCCCTACGGCAATCCGTTGCCGGGCGGTCATGGGATCCCCCTTTACCACATTGACAAAAAACGCCCTGCAATGCTATAATATTTTTATATATAGCACGATTTTTATCTACCCATTCCTTCACACAAAGGCGGAAGCATTATGACCAGAGAACAGGTCGAAACGGAAATGGCCCAATACCGCACCATCTTTACTGTGGTGCGGCTGCTGGATGCTGCGCAGGTCGGCGGCGAGGAGTCCGTCAACAGCTTTTGCAGCTGCTACAGCTATTGGGGCAAAAACACCCCCTGCCGGAACTGCATCTCCCGGCAGGTGCTGGAGGATCACCGCCAGCGCACCAAGCTGGAATACATGGGCAGCGAGGTCTTTCAGGTCACCGCCGTCTACCGCGAGGTCGACGGCGTTCCCTGTGTCATGGAGCTGATCCAGAAGCTGGACGGCGAGACCCTCATTGACCCCGAAAACGGGGAACGCCTGATAGACAGCATCGCGAGCTACCACACCAAGCTCTACCACGATGCACTGACCGACAGCTACAACCGCCTCTACTTTGAGGACGCGCTCAAGGACAAGACCGACCCCGCCGGTGTGGCCGTGCTCGACCTGGACGACTTTAAATTGATCAACGACACCAACGGCCATCAGGCCGGCGACATAGCGCTGCGCACCTGCGTTGACGTGGTGCGCGCCTGCATCCGCAAATCGGACGTGCTCATCCGCTACGGCGGCGACGAATTCCTGCTGGTGCTGCCGGGCATTGGGCGCGCGGCGTTCCTGGCCAAGCTGGACCGCATCCGGGCGCAGCTGCACGCCGCCAGCGTGCCGGGGTATTCCCGTCTGCAGCTGTCCTCCAGCATCGGCGGCGTGATAACACAGCCCGGCGAGACCGTGGAGCAGGCAGTCTCCCGCGCCGACAAGCTGATGTACCAGGCCAAGAACCGCAAAAACATGGTCGTGACCGAGGACAACGCCCGGGACGGCGCTTTGAGCGCTGCCGGGCGCGAAAGCCATTCCCGCCAGAGCATTTTAATTGTGGACGACTCCGAGATGAACCGCGCCATTCTGGCGGAGATCCTGGGCAGCGACTACAACATTCTGGAGGCGGCGAACGGCAGGGAATGCCTGGCCATGCTGGAGCAGTACGACACCGGCATTGCGCTGATCCTGCTGGACATCGTCATGCCGGTCATGGACGGCTTTGCGGTGCTGAGCGAGATGAACCGCAGCCACTGGATCGAGGACATCCCCGTCATCATGATCTCGAGCGAGGACGCCGACACCGTTGTGCGCCGCGCCTACGAGCTGGGCGTCTCGGACTATGTCAGCCGCCCGTTCGATGCGGGCGTCGTCTACCGCCGCGTTTTCAACACGATCAAGCTCTACGCCAAGCAGCGGCGGCTCGCCTCGCTGGTGACGAGCCAGATCAAGGAAAAAGAGAAAAACACCCAGATGATGATCTCGATCCTGAGCGAGGTCGTCGAGTTCCGCAACGGCGAGAGCGGCCAGCACGTGCTGCACATCGGCACGCTGACCCAGCGCCTTATGGAGCGGCTGACGCAGAAAACCGACAAGTATGACCTGCCGCCCGAAACGCAGGAGCTGATCGTCATGGCATCGGCGCTGCACGACATCGGAAAGATTGCGATAGACGATAAGATCCTGAACAAGCCCGGGCGGCTTACCCCGGAGGAGTTCGATCTTATGAAAACGCACACCGTTGTGGGCGCGAACATGCTGGACCGTCTGGGCCGCTATAAAAACGAAGCGCTTGTCAAGACCGCCCACGACATCTGCCGCTGGCACCACGAGCGCTGGGACGGCCGCGGCTACCCCGACGGTCTGGCCGGGGACGACATCCCGATTTCGGCACAGATCGTCTCGATGGCGGACGTCTACGACGCGCTGGTCAGCAAGCGCGTCTACAAGGCCGCCTACTCACCGGACACCGCGGTGCAGATGATCCTGCACGGCGACTGCGGGCAGTTCAACCCCCTGCTGCTGGAATGTCTGGTGGAAATTCAGGACGTCTTAAAGGCCGAGATCGTCGGACGGGAGAACGAATCGGTGCTCGCGGCGGCGGAAACCTCTGCGGAGGGGTCAAGACCCCTCCCTACGATGCCACGATAACGAGCGGTTTGTAGGGAGCGGTCTTGACCGCTCCGAGCCCGTGCGCGGCGGCGGAAACCTCCCCCTACCGCGCCACTATAAATTGTGTAATTGTTATGATATTGCGGATTTTGTTGAAAATATCCTCTGTCTATGGTAAAATAACAAGATAACTATTAGAGAGGACTTCTCCTTCTTCATGACAAGTAAACGCGAAAAGCTGCAATACGCTTATGTATTTTTCGCCGACCTGCTCACGATGGCCGTCAGCGTGCTGCTGGCGTGGCTCATCACCGACGGGCTGTTCGGCGTGCTGATCCCCTACACCAGCACCGATTGGCTGCAGACCCTGTGCCTGCTGTTTGTGGCGTTCGTCGTCACCTTCTTCTTCTTTGACCAGGACAAAAACATCGTAACACGGTCCGAAAATGAGGAAATCGGCCTTTCCCTCCGGTTCAACATCGCGCTCGGCCTTGTTTATGCAGGCTGCATGCTGCTGGCCAAGGCCACGATGCTGGACTCCCGTTATTTTGCGGTCACAGTGCCCGCAGTCAACGCGGTGCTGCTGCCGTTCTCCCATGCGATTTTAAAGCGGCTGCTCATCCGGTTCCAGCGCAGCTGGGGCATGGAGACGCTCGTCGGCGTCGTCACAACGTCGGACCGGGCCGAGCGGCTGATCCCCGAGATTCAAAAGGACTGGTCCCGCCGGGTCGTGGGCGTCTCGCTGCTGGAGGCCACGCCCGCCGCGATCTCCACCAGAGTCTGCGGCGTCGAGGTCAAGGCGACGTTCGACGACTTCATGGACTGGATCCGGCGCGAGGCGCTCGACGAGGTCTATGTCGATGTGCCGATGGACAGCGGCGAGAGCTTCATCCCCTATCTCGACGAGATGGAGAGCATGGGCCTGACCGTGCACTTCCGTCTGCCGCTGCTGGACCGCATTGAGGAAGCCTGCTGCGACGAGACGAGCGCCGCGCGGCTGAGCCGTTCCCTGGGGCGCTGCGCCGGGGGCAACATCGTCACGATGGGCACCGTTGAATTGCAGCTGCGCGACCAGATCGCCAAGCGCTGCATGGACGTGGTGGGCGCTGTCATCGGCTGTATCATCAGCATCCCGATCATCGCGGTGGTCGCCATCCCGCTCAAGCTCGAAAGCCCCGGCCCGCTGTTTTTTAAACAAAAGCGTGTGGGCCGCAACGGGCGGTATTTTTACATCCATAAGCTGCGCAGCATGTACGTGGACGCCGAGGCCCGCAAGAAGGAGCTGATGGCCCAGAATGAAATGAACGGCCTGATGTTCAAAATGGAGGATGACCCCCGCGTGACCAAGGTGGGTAAATTCATCCGCCGCACCAGCATTGACGAGCTGCCGCAGTTTTTTGACGTGCTGCGGGGCGATATGAGCCTTGTGGGCACCCGCCCGCCGACGGTGGACGAGTACAAGCAGTACGAGAGCCACCACAAGCGCCGCCTGTCGATGAAGCCGGGCATCACCGGCCTGTGGCAGGTCAGCGGGCGCAGCGACATCGAGGATTTTGAGGAGGTCGTCAAGCTCGACGTAGCCTACATCGACAACTGGTCCCTCTGGGGCGACGTAAAGATTTTGTTCAAAACGATTTACGTTGTGTTCGCGGGGAAAGGGGCGAAATGATAGCAAGCAGCCGTTCCGGAAAGGAACGGCTGCTTTTTGTACTGCCGCGCGGCCCCTATAGGGAAGCCGACGCTGCCGCAAAGCACCCGGAGGGGTCAAGACCGCTCCCTACGAACTGCCGCTCACGGGTGCCTTGTAGGGAGGGGTCTTGACCCCTCCGGGCAGCCGGTGTCTGCCGCCCGGCCCCTACAAAAAGCCTCCCTCCACGCCAAAACGGGGCCCGCTTTTCGGCAGGTCCCGTTTTGGTTGGTATAGGAAAATAATAAGAAAATGGCTTGTTTATCCCCGCATTACACGATCTTGCGGGATTTGTGGACGCCGGTCTTGAGGAACTCGACCCATTCCGCAATGTTCACGGCGTGGTCGCCCAGGCGCTCAAGGTACTTATCGATCATAAATAAGTCCAGCGCCGTCTCGGCATCACTGGGGTGGGCGGCGATGTAGGCCGCAATTTCCTTGGAAATGCGGCTGAACATCGCGTCGCAGTCGTCGTCGCGGGCAATGACCTGCGCGGCGGTGGACAGGTCCACCTGCACGTAGGCGGCAATGGCGTCCTTGACCATGTGCAGGGCAATGTCGCCCATCGCGTACAGGTCGTCCAGCACGCCGACGGTGCGTGCGCCGTCCGGGTGGAGATGGAGCGTTATCTCGGCAATGTCGCTGGCCTGGTCGGCGATGCGCTCAATGTCGGTGACCATCTTCAGCGCCGTGGAGACCTTGCGCAGGTCGCCCGCCACGGGCTGCTGGCGCAGAAACAGCGTTAAGCAGCGGTGCTCGATCTCATGCTCGGCGGAGTCGATTTCGCTGTCCCGGGCAATAACGCTGCGGGCCAGCTCGGTGTCGCCGGTGCGCAGGGCGGTCATGGCGCTCTCGATCGCGCCGCCGGCGGCGTGGCCCATGCGGGCCAGCATCGTGTCAAGCTGCAGCAGCTCGGCGTCGTACATTTTTCGTACACTCGTACCCATTTGTCGTACCTCCTTAGCCGAAGCGGCCCGAGATGTAATCCTCGGTGCGCTTGTCCACGGGCGTGGCGAACACACGCTCCGTCGGGCCCATCTCCACCAGCTCGCCCAGCAGGAAAAATGCCGTCTTATCGCTGATACGCGCAGCCTGCTGCATGTTGTGGGTGACCATGACGATGGTGTAATTCTCTTTCAGCTCCGTGGCCAGCTCCTCGACCTTGGACGTCGAGATGGGGTCCAGGGCGCTCGTCGGCTCATCCATCAGCAGGACCTCTGGCTCAACGGCCAGGGCGCGCGCAATGCAGAGGCGCTGCTGCTGGCCGCCCGACATGCCCAGGGCGCTCTTGTTCAGGCGGTCCTTGACCTCGTCCCAGATGGCCGCGCCGCGCAGGGATCTTTCCACGATCTCATCCAGCTGCGCTTTATTATGGATGCCGTGGGTGCGCGGGCCGTAGGCGATGTTGTCATAGATGGACATCGGGAAGGGGTTCGGCTTCTGGAACACCATGCCGACGCGCTTGCGCAGGACGTTGACGTCCATCTTGTCCTTGTAGATGTCCACGCCGTCGAGCTTGATGTCGCCGGAGATGCGGCAGCCCTCGACGAGGTCGTTCATGCGGTTCAGGCTTTTCAAAAACGTGGATTTGCCGCAGCCGGACGGACCGATGAACGCGGTGATCTCCTTTTCCGGGATGTCGATATTGATATTTTTCAGCGCATGGAAGCTGCCATAGTACAGGTCCATATTGCGCACTTCAAATTTGTTCATGGAATGACCTCACATTTTATCTCTGCTCTGTGCAATGCAGCGGTAGGGTCCGGGCATGCCCGGACCGCGGCCCGGACCGCGAGCACCCGTTTTTCCGTACACCTGCGGGCCGCATATATGCGGCCCCTACATGCGCGGCGCCGGGGAAGGGGCTGCCAGACGGAAGGTTCCCGGAGCGGTCAAGACCGCTCCCTACATGGCACCCGTGAACGGCGAATCGTAGGGAGGTGCGGGGTTGTAAGCGTGGGACCACGGTTGAGCGTAGCGAAACCGGGGAGCGAACAATGTTTGCCCCTGCGGGGCAAACAACCGCATGAGCGGGCCAGCTTTGCTGGCTGGCGGCGCTCGTTGTGCGCCGCCAAGCGGTCTTGACCCCTCCGCAACGGTTTGCGCTGCCGCATACTCCCACGGACGGATATGGAATCCGCCCCTACGGTGCAGGGCATTGCCCTTTACCGTTTTGCCAGTTTCCCGGCTACCAGCCCGGACAGGGCGTTGATGACCAGCACCAGCACCAGCAGGACCACTGCCGTGCCGTAGGTCTGGCCGATGTACAGGCCCTCGTTCGAGAGCAGGTACATGTGTACGGCCAGGGTGCGGGTGGAGCTGAACAAGCTGGACGGGATCTTTGCCACAGAGCTTGCGGTATAGATCAGCGCGGCGGTCTCGCCGACGATGCGGCCCGTGGCCAGAATGACGCCGGACAGAATGCCGGGCATGGCGGACGGCAGCACGATCGTGAACACCGTGCGCAGCTTGCCCGCGCCCAGACCAAAGCTGCCCTCGCGGTAGGAGTCGGGCACTGCGATCAGCGCCTCCTCCGTCGTGCGCATGATGACGGGCAGAACCATGATGGCCAGCGTGAACGCACCGGCGATCATCGAATAGCCCCAGTGCAGCTTGGTAACGAAGAACAGCATACCGAACAGGCCGTAGACGATGGACGGGATGCCCTGCAGCGTCTCGGTGGTGACGCGCACGGCCTTGACCAGCTTGCTGCCGCGGTGGGCGTACTCGACCAGCCAGATGGCCGCAAAGATACCCAGCGGCGTCGAGATCGCCAGCGAGAAGGCCGTCATCAGCACCGTGTTGATGAGCGCGGGCGTCAGCGAGACGTTCTCGGAGTTATACTCCCAGGCGAACAGCTCGGGCTTCAAATTGGGGATGCCCATGACCAGAATATAGCCGATGAGGAACACCAGCACCGCGGCAGTCAGCAGGGCGGCAATGCGCACAAGCCAGCGCAGCGCGGCGGCCTGCACACGGGCGGTGCGGCGGTTGCTGCCGCCGGCGGGCATGAACTCATGCGGTTTTGCGTAGGTCATATCGGCGGCTGTTTGCGCTGCGGCACTCTCAGGCATAGTCCTTACCCCCTTTCACAAGGCTGAAGCAGAGGTTGATAAGCAGGATGAATACGAACAGCACAACGCCGGTGGCGATCAGCGCCTCGCGGTGGAGGTCGGCGGCGTAGCCCATCTCGATGACGATGTTCGAGGTCATCGTGCGCAGGCCCTGGAACAGACCCTTGGGCATCCAGGTCTGGTTGCCCGCGACCATGACGACAGCCATCGTCTCACCGATGGCGCGACCAATGCCGAGGATGACTGCCGACAGCACGCCGGATTTTGCGGCGGGCAGCACGGCGTAGAACACGCTGCGCTCATGCGTCGCGCCCAGGGCAAGGCTGCCCTCGTAGTAGCTGTCGGGCACGGCGTCGAGGCTCGCCTTGCTGACCGTGATGATGGTGGGCAGGATCATGATGCCCAGCAGCACGGCGGCAGTAAACAGGCTCATGCCCTTGCCGCTCTTGACGTGGAGCACGGTTTTGAAGAACGGCGACTTGACCATGGCCTGCACGGCGGGCACAAGCACGATCATGCCGAAGAAACCGTAAACGACGGACGGGATGCCGGCCAGCAGCTGCACCGCCGGAAGCATGACCTTATTGATGCGGGGCGACGCGAACTTGGACATGTAGATGGCCGTCAGCAGGCCGATGGGCACGCCGACGAGGATAGCCCCCGCCGTGACGTAGATGCTGCCCAGGATCATCGGCAGGATGCCGAAGATGTCGTTGCCGGGCTTCCATGTCGTGCCCAGCAGGAACTTGAGCGGGCCGATCTTGAACAGGGTGGGCACGCCGTTGGCAAACAGGAAGATGCAGATCAGCGCCACCGCCAGGATGGACACACAGGCGCAGAGAGTGAACACGCCCTGCATAACGCCTTCTTTTAGCTTGGAGGTCATTTTCCTATACTCCTTACATGAACGCCTTCTGATACGCGGAGGGGTCAAGACCGCTCCCTACAAATTGCCGTTCACGGGTGCTTTGTAGGGAGCGGTCTTGACCGCTCCGGGCCGTTGGCCTTTGTAGCTTGCTTTCTATTGCATTGCGAGGTAGGGGCCGGACATGTCCGGCCCGCAGCCTTCCCATAACCGCGCGGTCACGGGTACGCTGCGGGCGGGGCATGCCCCGCCCCTACGGTGCTGCTATACTTTACTGCACATCCGCCCAGGTGGTCAGCTCGCCGGTGTAGATGCCCTTGATCTGGTCAACGGTCAGGTCGTCGGTGGTGTTGCTGGGGTTGACGACGACGGCGATGCCATCCAGCGCCAGGACGGTAGCCTTGGCGCCGCCCTCGACCTCGGAGTCCTTCAGCTCACGGCTGGCCATGCCGATGGTGTAGGTGCCCTCCAGCGCACCGGAGACGCCGGTGGTGGAATCGGTGGTCTGGAGCTCCAGCTCGGCGTTGGGGTTGACGGTCTTGTAAGCCTCGATCAGCTTCTCCATCAGCGGAGAGACGGAGGAAGAACCGCCGACGACGATCTTGCCCGCGGGCTGGGCGGAGGTAAAGTCCGCGCCGTCCTCACCGATGTAGCCGTTGTCGGTAGCGATGGCCTGGCCGTCCTTGCTCAAGACATAGGCGATGAAATCAACGGCCACGGGGTCCGTCGCGTCGCCCTTGGTGACGATGTTGAACGGACGGGACAGAACGTAGCTGCCGTCCTTGACGGTCTCGGCGGAGGCCTCGACGCCGCCGACGGTGACAGCCTTGACGTCATTGCTCAGAGAGCCGAGGCTGATGTAGCCGATAGCGGTCTCATCGTTGGCGACTGCGGTCATGACGCCGTTGGTGCTGGACTGGATGGCGGCGGCCTCGGTGGTGTTATCGACCTTCTTGCCGTCGGCGTTCTTCTCCTCGACACCGGTCAGCTCGATGAAGGCGCCGCGGGTGCCGGAGCCGTCCTCACGGGAGATGACCGTGATGTCCTGGTCGACGTCGAAGTCCCCGGCAGGGGCAGCCTTAGAAGGAGCGGCCTCGGGGGAGGCAGCCTCGGTGGAAGCGGCGGTGCTCTCTGCAGGGGCAGAGGAAGCAGCGGCGGAATCGGCAGAGCCGCAGGCAGCCAGGCTCAGAGCCAGCGCAGCAGCGGTAACGGCAGCAATTGCAGAAGTACGTTTCATGTGTGTATTCTCCCTTTTTCCCAAATTTATGTGGTATAGTTTGGATGTTTTGCCAGTGCTTCACCGGAAGCAAGCTAATTGTACCGCGGTTTTGCGCCGGTTTCGACCATAGTACGGTACAATCGCTGTAAAGGTTTTGCAAAGAGTGGGCAGGTTTTGTGTAGAGCGTGTAAAGTTTGTAAAGTTTTGGGAAAGGGAGGGGGTGGGGGTGGAGTTAGGAGAGAGGAGTTAGGAGTGGATTGGGCGGCAAAGGGGTGACGAGGCGGCCACGCAAAGCCCGTCAAAGCCCCTCAGGCCTCGCGGGCTCGGCCAGCTCCCCACGCAGTGGGGAGCCTTTTGCGCGGGCGGAGCCCGCGAGGAAAGCCTCCCTTGTCAAAGGGAGGTGCCGAGCGCAAGCGAGGCGGAGGGATTCC
>ERZ773237.2496-NODE-2496-length-12314-cov-3.498899_pt1 | contig 12314 bp, 8 predicted proteins | sample MGYA00580990_ERZ773237 | MGnify/ENA primary metagenome ERZ773237 (study PRJEB29015, sample SAMEA2737749) | human gut metagenome | biome: human gut; feature: human-associated habitat; material: faeces | place: China | collected 2012 ...
GCGAAAACATGAAGCATACGCCGGGTATTGCCGGAAAGCTGTTCGGTACGTTGGGACGTAACGGTATCAATGTGATAGCTTGTGCTCAGGGTGCCTCGGAAACAAATATCTCATTTGTAGTGGATTCCAAATCATTGCGTAAATCATTGAACGTTATCCACGATTCATTCTTCCTGTCGGAATACCAGGTACTGAACCTCTTTATTTGTGGTATCGGTACGGTGGGTGGCAGCCTGGTGGAACAAATCCGCTGCCAACAGCAGAAGCTGATGATGGAGAATGGATTGAAGCTGCATATTGTGGGTATCGCTGATGCCGACCGGGCTATGTTTAGCCGTGAAGGCTTCGATCTGACAGATTTTCGTGCAGAACTGGCAGAGAAGGGTAAACCGAGCACGCTGGAAACTTTACGTGACGAGATTATCGGCATGAATATCTTCAACTCGGTATTTGTAGACTGTACGGCAAGTGCGGCAGTTGCTTCCTTGTACAAAGACTTGTTGTTACACAACGTTTCCGTAGTGGCTGCCAATAAGATTGCCGCTTCTTCGGAATATGAGAATTACCGTGAACTGAAACAGATTGCCCGCCAGCGTGGTGTGAAGTACCTCTTTGAAACGAATGTAGGTGCGGGACTTCCGATTATCAATACGATCAATGACCTTATCCATAGCGGTGACAAGATATTGAAGATTGAAGCTGTACTGAGTGGTACACTGAATTATATCTTTAATAAGATCAGTGCGGATATTCCTTTCAGCAAGACCATTAAGATGGCGCAGGAAGAGCGTTACTCCGAACCGGACCCGCGTATCGACCTGAGTGGCAAGGACGTTATCCGTAAACTGGTGATCCTGGCACGTGAAGCCGGTTACAGACTGGAACAGTCGGATGTAGAAAAGAACCTGTTCGTGCCCGATGATTTCTTTGAAGGTTCACTGGATGATTTCTGGAAGAAAGTGCCGAGTCTGGATGCGGACTTTGAAGCCCGTCGCAAGGTACTGGAAGCTGAGAACAAGCACTGGCGTTTTGTTGCTAAACTGGAGAATGGCAAAGCATCAGTCGGTCTGCAGGAAGTGGGTGTAAATCATCCGTTCTATGGTTTGGAAGGTAGTAACAATATTATTCTGCTGACTACAGAACGTTATAAAGAATATCCGATGATGATACAAGGATACGGTGCCGGTGCCGGAGTGACGGCGGCAGGTGTATTTGCGGATATCATGAGTATTGCAAATGTTTAATAAAATGAAACATATAATCATATTAGGCGATGGAATGGCGGATTGGCCTGTGGAGTCATTGGGCGGTAAGACGCTGATGCAATATGCCAAGACGCCTTATATGGATAAACTGGCGAGCATGGGACGTACGGGACGGTTGAAAACTGTTGCCGATGGTTTCCATCCCGGTAGTGAGGTCGCGAATATGTCCGTTCTGGGCTATGACCTGCCGAAAGTTTATGAAGGACGAGGACCTCTGGAAGCTGCCAGCATCGGTGTAGATCTGAAACCGGGCGAGATGGCAATGCGTTGTAACATCATTTGCATTGAAGGCGATCATATTAAAAACCATTCTGCCGGACACATCACAACGGAAGAAGCCGATGTATTGGTGAAGTACTTGCAGGAACATCTGGGTAATGAGCGGGTGTGTTTCTATACAGGCGTGCAATATCGTCATTTATTGGTGATCAAAGGTGGAGATAAACGTATCGATTGTACGCCACCGCACGATGTGCCGTTGAAACCTTTCCGCCCGTTACTGGTGAAACCGATGCCGGGTACGGAGAATATAACAGTTCCCGAAGGCAGTGCAGAACTGACTCCGCGACAAACCGCTGATTTGATTAATGATCTTATCCTGCGTTCGCAGGAGCTTTTGGAAAATCATCCGTTGAATCAGAAGCGGATGGCGGAAGGGAAAGACCCGGCTAACAGTATTTGGCCTTGGAGTCCCGGATATCGTCCTAAGATGGAACGTTTGTCTGATAAGTTCCCACAAGTGAAACGGGGGGCAGTGATTTCTGCTGTAGATCTGATCAATGGTATCGGATATTATGCGGACTTGCGTCGCCTGACAGTGGAAGGTGCAACGGGCCTGTATGATACCAATTATGAAAATAAAGTGGCTGCCGCACTGGAAGCCCTGAAGACGGATGATTTCGTCTATCTGCATATCGAGGCCAGCGATGAGGCCGGACATGAAGGGAATGTGGATTTAAAACTTCTGACGATCGAGAATCTGGATAGCCGTGCTGTAGGTCCTATATATGAAGCCGTGAAAGATTGGGAGGAACCGGTAGCTATTGCCGTATTGCCCGATCATCCTACTCCATGTGAGCTCCGTACACATACCAATGAACCGATCCCTTTCTTCATCTGGTATCCGGGTATCGAACCGGATAGTGTACAGACCTTTGATGAAGCGTCTGTTTGCGAAGGCTGTTACGGTTTGATGAAAGAAGACGAATTTATCAATGAATTTATGAGTCCCACCGCAAAGTAATGCGGATTTCATCAGAGCCTTGCGCAGCCTTTAATTTTTTCATTCTTTCATTGAATCTCAAGCCCCATTATAAAGTCATTCATATAATATCCGTTTCCTATCGGAAAATCCCCTTCCCTCAATTTCTTCATTCCCATACGTTCATAGAAATTCAGCGCTTTATTGTTACGGTTCACATTCAACTCCATCAGGCATGGATCAGGATGTACTTCCTTGATATATTTGACGGCTTCATGGAATAAGAAGCTACCGCAATGTGATCCTTGAAAAGAGGGGAGTACATATATTTTCTGTAAGTGAAATAGATCTTCACCTTGTTGTTGCACAGATACATAACCACACACTTCCTTGTCCTTGTATCCAATGAAATAGACATGTCCTTCTTCTTCCATTTGCTTGCGGATGTTCTCTATGGAGTACATCCATTCCATCATGTAATCGTTTTGCTCCGGTGAAAGTATGTCCTTGTAAGTCTCCGGAAATATCTGCCATGCAAGTTTATGAATCAGCTCACAATCGGCTGTAGTTGCTTTTCTGATAATTAACATAGTTCGTTGTATTTATATCTTTTCCGCAAAGATACATTTTTCTCTTATATGTTATTCTCTCCCTTGGTGCTTTATTAATAAGGTGTGAATAGATTATAGTGTTAATTAAATAAAACACAAGGTACTTTGTATTGCATAGTACTAAGATAATACATATATTTGTGTCATACAAAGAAAAGCTCTATTTCAATCAGTTGCTATCTTTGCTGTAAAATAGAAAATTGTCGAATCGTAAACCAATAAGAGATGGACGTAAATAATGTAAAGTCGCAAATGCGTAAGGGCATGTTAGAGTATTGCATCATGCTACTGCTTCACAAAGAACCGGCCTACGCTTCGGATATCATCCAGAAACTAAAGGAAGCCAAGCTGATCGTAGTGGAAGGAACGCTTTACCCGCTGCTCACTCGTCTGAAGAATGACGATTTATTAAGTTACGAATGGATAGAGTCCACACAAGGACCACCACGTAAATATTACAAGCTCACTCCGAAAGGGGAAGTTTTTCTTGGAGAGTTGGAAATCTCCTGGCGTGAGTTGAATGAAACAGTGAATCATATAGCCAACTATTAGATTCAAGATATTAAAAACCTCGTATCAGTATAAATTTTAAAAACAAATAGCAATGAAAAAGACATTAACAGTAAATTTGGGCGGAACTGTTTTCCACATTGATGAAGACGCCTATCGCCTTTTGGATAACTATCTATGCAATCTGAAACTGCACTTTAGAAGACAAGCTGGTGCTGACGAGATTGTAAATGACATCGAACTTCGCATCTCTGAACTTTTTTTAGAGAAGCTGACTGCTGGCTCTCAGGTGATCACTATAACCGATGTAGAAGAAGTAATCAATCGTATGGGGAAACCTGAAGAGATGGAAACAGGGACTGAGGAGAATGCTGCTTCCGGTTCCGGAAATACGAAGGGTGCCTCCGGTGAAGGTTATGGTTCCGGCTCTTGGAATAGTGATAATAATTCTTCTTACACTTCGAACCGTCGCCGTTTGTATCGCAATCCGGACGATAAAATGCTGGGTGGCGTGATAGGGGGACTTAGTGTTTATTTAGGCTGGGATTCCACTTGGTTCCGTTTGGTTCTTGTTTTTTGTGCAATCTTTGGTTTCAAGTTTTTACTTCCTCTCTATATCATTTGCTGGATAGTGATTCCCGAAGCTCGTACAGCAGCTGAGAAGTTGAACATGCGTGGTGAAGCTGTTACGGTAGAGAACATTGGAAAGACTGTAACTGATGGTTTTGAGAGAGTTACAAATAATGTAAACGATTATATGAAGTCTGATAAACCTCGTACTTCTATGCAAAGGACTGGTGATACATTATTAATGATTGTCGGTTGGTTCCTGAAGATTTGTCTGATTATTGTGGCTATCATTTGCAGTCCGGTACTGTTTGTTTTCGGTATTGTATTTGTGGCTTTGCTCTTTGCCGCTATTGCAGTTGCTATTGGTGGTGGTGCAGCGTTGATGTCTTGGTTCCCGGCTATTGATTTTGTACTACCTACATCTCCTTTGTCAGCCATCGTACTATATATTGCAGGTATCCTCGTAGTGGGTATTCCTCTGGTTAGTCTTGTTTTTGCAATCTTCCGTCCAGTGTTCAATTGGCAACCTATGGTTTCCGGGTTGAAGTGGACATTGCTTATTCTGTGGATTGTTAGTGCTACCATCTTCTTTATCTGCTATACCATGCAAGGATTTACATTCCCGGAATTGCTGATGCGAGGGTAACAGATTGTTATTTTAGTTTTTCTGGGGGCTTGGAGATATTCTTTAAAATATCTCCAAGCTATTTTAATTAACCATAAATATAAATACTATGAATCGGACGCGTTTTTATTATCTTGACTTATTACGGGTTTTCCTTACTATGTTGGTGTTCTATCATCATTCTGCGGTTGCTTTCGGAGCTTCCGGTGGATGGTATTACATATCGAAGGAAACAACTACCGGTCTAACTCAAGGATTGCTCTCAGCATCTATGGGCATTGACCAATCCTATTTTATGAGTCTTTTCTTTTTTATCTCTGCCTATCTGATGCCCTTTTCTTTTGATCGTAAAGGAATGAAATCTTTTATATGCGATCGTCTCAACCGTTTAGGGATTCCTCTTTTGATTTATAGTTTTCTAGTTAATCCTCTATTAATATATTGGATATACGGTGTATGGGGTAGACCGGGTTTTGGACCGATGTGGTTTGTATTTACACTGTTGATTTTTGAATTTAGTTATGCTGTTTATCGCCATTTTTGTACAAAGCGGTTGGCACTGAATTGGAAATATCCTGCAATAATGGGTATTCTTCTATTTATGGTAGTAACGGGTGCCGCAGCATTTCTTATCCGGCTTTATGTTCCTGTGGGAAGTGAAGTTTTGGGATTGCAGTTAGGTTTCTTTCCTTTATATATAGGTATGTATTTATTGGGAATTGTAGCGCATCGTAATCACTGGTTGGATAAAATCTGTGTGAAGAATGCACTTCCCTGGTTTCTTATAGCAATTCTTTGTGGTATTCCTTCTTTATTGATTGTGATGAGTCGTTTTTCAGAACAGATGGATTTATTCTCGGGTGGATGGAATTTGCAGGCTTTATTTTATGCCCTTTGGGAACCTGTTATGTGTGTGGGTATTTGCTATTTTCTGTTAGCATACGGGAAAGCTCATTGGAACAAACCGATGCCTTTGGTTCAGAAATTGTCCACTGATAGTTATGCGGCTTATTTTATTCATCCTGTTGTTGTGGTAGGTTGCATATTTGTTATGGAACTTTTGCCGGTCTCTCCATTGATGCGATTGGCATTGGTTTGCGTGGTGGGCATTCCGTGTTGTTTCATTATAGCAAGAGGAGTTCGGTTCGTATTGGGAAAAGTTGGTGTGAAGATGTAATATCTTGCTTAGTAAAAAATATTATTATATTTTTTATATGGGTAAAGACGAAAAGCAGATATTCTTTCTCTTTTAGCGTTTAAAGTATGAGCTGCAAGTATCTGTCGGACATTCTGAAAAGGGTGTAGCCTTTTAGCTTGGATGGCTACACCCTTTTGCTATTATGGTGTAGCCCTTTGGTGGGTAAGGCTACACCCTTTTTAGTGGAAGCTTACGCTTCTTAATTGAAAAGTGCTTATTATTTACATATATAGCGATAAGGAAAAATGGAAGATTACATAAAATAAATGCGGAAGTTTCATTAATTGAAGCTTCCGCATTTACTTTGCTAATATCTAAAGTTTATTTCTTCATCCTTAGTACTCTGATTCCTGTCCAGTTATCATTATTCTGTAGCATTTGTCCTAAAGCCACTTTGGAAACCACCACTTTCTTTTCTTTAGAAGAAGCATGTAGCAGACTTAATTTACCGTTTACATAGAAAGCAATACCCATATGAGCTACATCCAATCCCGGAGTATTCGTTGTAATAGCAATGATATCACCATTCTTTATCCAAGGCAGACCATTAAACGGTAGCTTATCCTTGGGGATATAATGGAATTCCTGACCATTCAATGACTTCTCGATCTCTTTCATTTTTGCTACATTCTCCGGAGATTTACTCAACTGCTTGTACAGTTCCGGATGAGAAGACATGTAGGAAAGAGAAACTTTCTGGGTATATGGGCTGTAAGCTGTTGTTACGTCTTCCAGGAAACCGTTACGAACACCATTGTTTACCCAGTCTGCAATGTAGTGCAGGCGTGAAGGATAACCGTTGATTTTTCCATCACGGTAACGGATCTTTTGCAGATTGGTAGCAAAATCGCCTTCAGCTACCTGTCCGTCTTCGGTAGGAGAGAGGGCCATAGCAAGAGTATATTCTACAAAGGTGGTGCAATCTACTTCATCACAATTGATGATAAGTTCTTCTTCGCCATCGGTAACTTCCAACGTATGTGCTACGTAAGGAATATCCAGAAAATTTATTCCATTGTTCAGCATGGCGTTGTCTTTTTCATCTGTCTGAGCACTGACAGTAGCTACACAAAGCGCACTGAACAGGAGGGTAATCATTGTTTTCATTGTTCTTTCGTTTATTAATATAAATAAAAAAGGATGTCGCAAAAGTACGACATCCTTTTCATAAATCCTTAATTTGGACAGATTAAATTTAATATTGATAGATTAAATTTTTGTAATCCGCCTTTTTGTCAAATGGTACGATGGAGAAGCCGTATTCAATGGCATTTTCTACGCCGGGCCGAATCAGATACGGTTCGTGTGCTATAGCTCCCCAACTATTATCACCACCTACACCCATCATACGATAGTCGATAAACATATCTACCTGTTTTACAGGTTGTGGGTCGGTGAGGTGACGGTGATTCGTTTCGTTGGTACGTGGAGCACCATTGTCGATGGTTTCGCCGCTATCCAGACTTCCAAGCAGATAGTTGGAAGCATTCAGTTCAAACGTACGGTCGGCAATGAAGAGTAAACCGGCTTTTTGTTTAGTGGTGAGTGCACACCAGTAAATATCCGTATGATGCTCATTTTCTTGCGGACGGATGTACGGTTCGTACAAGTCCTTTATCGGAGTAGTATATTCTCCGATAAACTGGGAAGTGCGACGATCACGATAGTTCTCTTCCGGACCACGGCCGTAGTAAGTAAGGTCGTTTAATATTTCCGATAATTGCATGCGCAAACCTACACGGGGTATCATCGGAGTTTCCGTACCTTCGGCTACAAAGCGATTATCCACTTTGATAATGCCATTGGCAAAGACTTTATAGGTAATTTCCCACTGCGCATCTACCTGCGGAAAACGATAGGTAACTTTTACAATGGACTTGTCACCATCTTTAGAAACATTGAACGATTCTGCCTTAGGTGTCTGGTAACTGGCCTCGCGCCATGCTTTCAGGCGAGTGGGAAGCTTTGCTCCGTAATCATTATCGGTAGGTGCACGCCAGAAGAAAGGTTGCGGACCTTGACCGTTATGGATATACTCTTGTTTCTTATAGATATAAGAGGTCAGCAAGCCACTTTGTTTATCAAATGTAGCTTTGAAATCATCACCGCTGAAAACAACCTGTGAAAAGACTTCATCTACTTTAGCGGGATCCATGCGTACCACTTCTTTCTTAAAGAACGGATGAACATAAGTTTGTTCACGTGCGATTACCGTACCAACCGGTAAGAAAGGTTCTGCATTACGTATGGTTGCATAGAACTCGATGCGTACATCTCCCGTAGTATTCTTTTCTTTAGGAATACCTTGCAGGAATGCACTGGTAGCTGTCTTGCCCGGAGCAGCATTGATATTGTCCATCTGACCTTTATAAATCTCTTTTCCATGATCGCGAACGACATAGTGGAAATCATATTTATTCAGATCAGTAAATGAGAAGTCATTGCGTATCTGCACCGTGCAGGTTTGCGGATCGAACTTAATGAATTTAATGTTCTGATAAACCTTACCCATTTCAATAGTCTGGGGCTTTATACTGCGGTCGGGATAAACTACACCATTGATGCAGAAGTTGCCATCGGAAGGAGTTCCGGTATCGCCATAGTCACCACCATAATTCCAGTATTTGCGTCCGTCGCTGGTCTTGGCGGCAAAGCCTTGATCTACCCAGTCCCAGATGCAACCACCTTGCAATATCGGATATTTCTCAATCACATCCCAATAATCCTGGAAGTTGCCAAGACTGTTACCCATAGCATGAGCATATTCACACAGGATAAGCGGACGAGTCATTTCCTTATTCTGGGCATACTTTTCAATAGATTGGGGAGAAGAGTACATCGGACAATAAATATCCGTATTCCATTCTAATCCGGCACGTTCGTACTGGATAGGACGGCTATCGAGCATCTTCAGCGTATTATAAGTAACGTAGAAGTTCAGTCCGTTTCCGGCTTCGTTACCCAGTGACCAGATGATTACAGACGGATGATTCTTATCGCGTTCGTACATGTTCATGGTACGGTCGAGGTGAGCATTCATGAATAACGGATTGTTACCCAAAGTACCACCTACATTGAGGTTATAACCCATACCGTGGCTTTCAATATTTGCTTCATCAATTACGTACATGCCATATTGGTCGCAAAGTTCGTAGAAGCGTTCCTGTTGCGGGTAGTGGCAAGTACGTACGGTGTTCACATTATATTTTTTCCAGAGTTCGAAATCCTTGATCATAAGATCTTCCGGAACGTAATGTCCTGTGTATTCATTATGTTCATGTACATTCACACCTTTCACAAGGATAGGCACGCCATTCACAAGCAGTTGCTTATCCTTAATCTCTATCGTGCGGAAACCTACCTTGCAACTGGTGGCTTCTATTATTTCGCCATTGGTGCGCTTCAGGCTGATGACGAGTGTATAAAGATTAGGTGTTTCAGCTGTCCAATGCTTTACACCACGGAGGGTTTTCTTCGTGAATTCTACTTCGGTCTGATCACCTTCCACACGGGTAGAGGACTGGGTTACTTGCTGATCCTGGTCATCGAGTAAACGATAGGAAACTACATAAGGAGACTTTATATCACTTTCGTTCGTAAGCTTCACTTTCAGTTGCAGGATACCGTCCTTGTAATAAGGATCCAACGGAGTCTCTACCTTGAAGTCTGCAATATGGATTTTGGGCGTGGCATAGAGATAGATATCGCGCTCTATACCGCTGATGCGCCAAAAGTCCTGACATTCCAGATAATTGGCATCCGAGAAACGGTGTACCTGAATGGCAATCATATTCTTGCCTTTTTTTACCATGGCGGTAACGTTGAAGCGGGCAGGAGTTTTGGCATCCTTGCTCATACCTACAAACTTGCCATTCATGTAATAGAAAGCAGCACCGCGCACACCGTCTGCACTGAGGAAGATTTCTTTTCCATCCCAGTCATTACCTACGACGAAATCGCGGCGATACGTACCTGTCGGATTCCACTCTTTGGGTACATAAGGTGGATTAGGCTTGTCCCAATAAGGTTCGTAACCCTTAGAACAGAACTCGTAAGGCTGGTTGACGTAGATCGGAGTGCCGAAGCCTTGCAATTCCCAGTTACCCGGCACATTGATGTCCGGCCAACGGTTCACCTCAGTACGCACGTTCATGAAGTCTGTGGGACGGTCGGCAAAGTTTTCCACATAGTTGAACTTCCATTTCCCGTTGAGGGATAGGCGGCTGGCTCCGTTCGTCCGGTCGTTGACGATAGCATCTTCTTCGGTGGCATAAGAAGTGAATGTACTCCGGGGAGCCTCCTTGTTGATACTGGTCAACTTCGGATTGGTCAACTGGTCGTAACGGTCTTCCTGTGCCTGAAGGGCGAGGGGTAGTAATACGAGACAGGTGATAAAAGTCAATTTTTTCATGAGTTGATATATTAATTATTTTTTCTCGAATTTCACCCCGTCACGCAACCACTTCTCCAGTTCTTCTGTCCACTGGCGTTTGTAAGTGAAGTTATCGCGGAAGCCCCAGCCATGTCCGCCAATGGGGTAGATGTGCATAGATACGGGAACTTTCTGTTGATTGAGAGCAAGGAAGTAGCCGATACTATTCATGGGCGGCACAGCGCCATCATCAGCAGAAAGTACGATGAAAGCTTGTGGAGAGCGGGGAGATACACGACGTTCCAGAGAATACGCATCTTCCAGTTCCTTGGTCGGGTTATCACCAAGAAGGTTCTTGCGCGAACCTCCATGAGTAATACCCGGTACCATCGAGATTACCGGATAAAGCAATATCTGAAAGTCCGGACGCGTTTCATCACTACTGTAAAGTGTAGAGAGAGAAGCGGCCAGGTGTCCTCCTGCCGATGCTCCCATAACGCCTACCTGATTCGGATTGATACCCCATTCTTTGGCATGCTGACGAATCATGCGGATAGCCTGTTCTGCATCTGAGAGGGGCACTTCGCGATTCCCGTTCGGCATACGATATTTCAGGACGGCATACGTGATTCCCTGTGTGTTGAACCAGGATGCCATGTCATGGCCTTCGTGATTCATTGCCAGGCGGGCATATCCGCCGCCCGGACACATCAAGATAGTCATGCCGTTCGGCTTTGCCGGACGATAAACCGTGATGGTGGGATTAACGACATTGGCCACACGGCCGCCGTTCAAATCTTCCTGATCTCCTGTCAGGCCATTCGTATTAGGAGCACCGTTGGGCCACAAGGGTATCTCAACGGGCTTCTGAGCAGATAGCAGAGTTGACATAAACAGTGCTGTGATAAATAAAATTGTTCTCATTGTATTTCTATTATTTGGTTTTCATCGAAGCCTTGATGAAGTAAATTATCAGTAATGCGTATGCACCCAATGCTAGTACCTCGGACCATGTATTGTTTACCCAGGCGTCATTTACCAGATTGATACCTCCGAAACGCATTGCTGCACTGACTACACCCATAAGCGCACCACCGGCAATGAAACCGGATGCCAGCAACGTACCTTTTTCACCTCTTTCCGTATTGAGTGCCGTATCCTTGCTGCGGCTTGTTACATACCAGTTGACGGCACCGCCTACTACCAGCGGCACATTCAGCTCCAACGGAATAAACATACCCAGCGCAAAGGCCAGTGCGGGAATCTTGAAGAATGTCAGCACGATAGCAAGGATTGCACCGATGCCATACAGCAGCCAGGGGGCACCTACGCCGCTCATCAGCGGTTCGATAACGGCAGCCATCGCATTGGCCTGTGGTGCAGCCAGTGCGCCGCTGGTGAAGCCGTATGTCTTGTTCAGTATAATCATTACACCGCCTACTGTAGCAGCAGAAACGATGGTTCCCAAGAATTTCCATGTTTCCTGTTTGGCAGGCGTACTACCCAGCCAGTAACCGATCTTCAAGTCGGTGATGAAACCGCCCGCCATAGACAGTGCCGTACATACTACGCCACCCATCACAAGTGCGGCCACCATGCCCGAAGGACCTTTCAGTCCGACAGCTACCATCACTACGGAAGCCAGAATCAGTGTCATCAATGTCATTCCCGATACCGGATTGGTGCCTACAATGGCAATCGCATTGGCAGCTACCGTTGTGAACAGGAAGGAAATGCCTGCTACTAGCGCAATCGCTACCAGCGTATGGACGATATTTCCCTGCATGATATCGAAGTAGAAGAACAGCACGATCAGAATCAGCGTAAGGATAGAGCCGATAGCGATGATTTTCATCGAAAGATCACGCTGTGTACGCACGATATTCTTTTCTACATTGCCTTTACCGCCCATTTCTTTGGCAGCCAGTCCGACAGCACTCTTGATGATTCCCCAGGAACGGA
>ERZ773237.2501-NODE-2501-length-12276-cov-2.539399_pt1 | contig 12276 bp, 12 predicted proteins | sample MGYA00580990_ERZ773237 | MGnify/ENA primary metagenome ERZ773237 (study PRJEB29015, sample SAMEA2737749) | human gut metagenome | biome: human gut; feature: human-associated habitat; material: faeces | place: China | collected 2012 ...
TGAGGGAAAACATGTCGGATGCGGCGTAAACGCCTTATCCGACCTACGGTTTGCATCGTTGTAGGCCTGATAAGACGCGGCAAGCGTCGCATCAGGCATTACAAGGGCTGCTATTTAATAAACGTAAACGCCGTGGTTACCCGCTTCACGCCGCTTACCCGGCTGGCAATATCTGCCGCCGCTTTCGCTTCACGTTCAGTCACTAGCCCCATCAGGAACACTTCACCGTTTTCGGTGGTCACTTTCACGTTGGACGATTTCACCAGGTCGCTGGTTAAGAGCTGCGAACGCACTTTGGTGGTGATCCACGTATCGTTAGACGCTTCGCCCAGACCAATCGGCTGGCCCTGACGAATCTCGTTATACACTTCGTTGGCACCGTCTACGCCCATAGCAATCTGTTTGGCGCGAGCCGAAAGTTCAGCGTTTGGTGACTGCCCAACCAGCAGCACTTTGCCCTGATAGGCCGTGACATTAATGCGCGCTTCTTTCTTAATTTGTTCGTCTTTCGACAATGCGCTGTTCACGCGCACTTCCAGGGTACCATCGTCCACCTGGGTGCCGACACTGCGTGGGTCAGTTGCGGCTTTGGTACCTACAGCAGCGGTACCCACTACGGCAGCGGCAACACAACCTTGCAACAGCAGCGCGGAAAGAAGGACTGCGATTGGCGATAATGCCTTCATGTATTCTCCTTAAACATCCTGGTGAGGGAAAAGCGTGTTATCGATCAGATCGCACAGGCAATTTACCGTCAGCATATGCATTTCCTGAATGCGAGCACTACGATGCGAAGGAATGCGGATCTCCACATCCTGTGGCCCTAACAAACCTGCAAGTTCACCGCCGTCATAGCCGGTTAATGCCACAATGGTCATATCACGCGTAACGGCAGCTTCTACCGCTTTTACAATATCGCGGCTGTTGCCACGGGTGGAAATGGCTAACAATACATCTCCCGCATGACCCAGCGCCCGCACCTGTTTTGCATACACTTCATCATGTAAGCGATCGTTGGCAATCGCCGTTAAGACAACATTATCAGTATTTAGTGCAATGGCAGGTAAGCTGGGCCGCTCCGTTTCGAAACGGTTGATCATGCTGGCAGCAAAATGCTGTGCATTGGCAGCGGAAGTTCCATTACCACAACAGAGGATTTTGTTGCCATTGAGCAGAGACTGACCCAGCGTCATAGCTGCACGCGAGATGGCATCCGGAAGCGCCTCTGCCGCCGCAATTTGAGTTTGAATGCTTTCAGTGAAGCAAGCTTTAATTCTTTCTTGCACGCTAATCCTTAAACCTTAATTATGAGTGGTCATTAAAGGCATCCTTAATCCACTCAACCTCATTCCCGGTGAAGGCTACCACATCGAACCGGCAATCCACAGTATCAAAACTCCCATTATGACGCGCGAGCCACAAGCGGGCAGTCTGTAATAATTTGTGTTGTTTGCTGCGGGTCACACTGGCTGCCGCGCCGCCATAAAGCGCAGAGCGGCGGTAACGCACCTCGACAAAAACGGTGATCCGGCCTTCACGCATTATCAGATCGATCTCGCCGCCACGCTCGTTCACGTTAGCGGCGATAAACCGCAGTCCTTTGCCTTCCAGCCAGCGACGCGCTTGTGCTTCCCACACATCGCCGGTCTGTTTGGTGGTTAACTGGCGGGGACTACCTGACCTTGTTGGTACTGTAGCCATGATAACTTCCTGTTAATCACGCAATCCGGGTTAGCCGTCAGACTTCCGGTATTACCGTTGATTTCAAAACCCTGAACCTGGCGCATTTGTGAGAAATGATTTGCCAACGACCAGGCATCGACGCCCATCGCATACATGCGAGCCAGCGAATAATCGTTGTTCACCGCGCTGAGCGCCTGCTGCATTAACGGCAGATTACCGCCTGCCAGCATCGGGATTTCGCTATACTGCAAGCCTTCCATCTCCAGACGGAAATCCGGGCCTGCGGTGCCTTGTGCGCTGCGGGAACTGGCGTACAGCGTTGCACCGCTCTGGCTACCGTTACGCATGGCGATCATCGGTTTGATAAAAGCGATTTCACCCGGCGTTGCCACAATGTACACCGCATCGACACGACCGCCATTATTGGTGAACTGGTCATCGGTTGGCGTGGTTTGCAGCGTTGGATTGTTGGTCGTCATGCCGGAGTCGGTTGTCGCTCTGGGAGTAATCGGGCTACCCGTTAAAGCAATACCAGAACCGCCGTTAACACCCGCGCGTAATTCGCTGGTGGAACCAAATTTTTGTTGCAGAACGGTGCCGCCGCCCAGTTTCTGCCACTCTTGCGCAAACGCATTGGCTACGCGGTCGCCCAATGAACTGCGTGGGATCAGCACCAGCGGCGCTTGTTTACCCTGGTCACGAATATGACGCGCTGCATCGCGCGCTTCGTCTTCCGGTGAAAGCGCGAAGTAACAAATATTGACGCGGTTTTCGATGTTCTCCGGCTGGTTCAGTGCCAGCACGTTCAGCGGGGTGTTGCTCTTCAGCAACTCTTCAACGTTATTTTTCAGCAACGGACCGACCACAATACTCGCACCATCCTGCTGAACCTGGCTTAAGATCTGGCTAAGTGGTTGTGATGAGGTATCGTAGATTTTCAGCTCTGCGGATGGATTTGCGGGTGCGCTTACCGCTGCGGTGCTTGTCGCCGGGGCGCTTACAGGTACCGGCTGGGCCGCAGGCTGTTCACCGGTCAGCTCGCTAACCGAAGCTTGTGCCGGGCTGGCAACGCCATCCACGGTTTGCGGCTGAGGTTGTTCTGCTACGTCTGCGGCAGGTGCGGCTGCTACCTGGGCCGCCACTGGCTGAGTGCCGATATTTTTCGCCGCTTCAAAGCCTTGCTGAATAGTGCGACCAAATACCGCTGCCTGGCCATTCAGCGGCAACAGCAGGGCGATTTTGTTGGTCGATGCGGGTTTAAACGCTTTTACGTTAACCAACTGCGTTGGCAGCATTTTCGCGCCCGGGTTGTTCGGATAACGTTTCTGCCAGTCGGCGATCCCAGCTTTCATCATGTCAGGATCGTTACGGTTATCAAACCAGACGCGCTGCAGATCCAGCCAGCCTTGCAGAATATTTTCGTCGGCGTTGATCACCAGCGTATTCGCCTGTTCCTGAGTCATGGAGGAGAGCGCCTGCCAGGTGGCGTCAATATTCTGCTGCTTTTCTTTCGCACCGAGCAGCGGTTCCTGAGCAATTAACGCGCGCAGTAAATCAATGGAAGGACGCCCCTGGCTGGCATCGATTTTTGCCTGCCAGTAACGGGCTTGCTGGTTTTGTTCTAAATCGGCAGGTGTGATTTTCGCCAGCAAGTTTTGCGCGCCAGCAAAATCTTTCTGCGCCAGTTTAATCTCTGCCGCCAGCAGTGTTTTCTCGCGACGCTGAGAATCGTTCAGTTCTTGCGGTAGTTGGTTAAACAACTCCACCGCCTGTCCGGTTTTACCTTCTTTCACCAGTGCACGAATGGCGAGTAATTGCCAGTTGATCCTGGTATCATCAGAACTTTGCTGCATCTGTTGCAGGTAAAAGGCAGAATCAGCCTGCGCCGTGCCCTGCATATAAGCAGTGGACTGATCGGGAGTATGGGTGCCACAACCGGCGAAAATCAGGGCTGCCAGAACAACAGGCAGACAACGCGCGGCTTTCAAACGAGAAAATGTTGAGGGTACCATAATGTATCCAGTGATATTTTTTTTTACGCAATGCTCAATATTAAATCGGCAATACGGACGACACAATGAAACAACACCAATCGGCGGATAATTCTCAGGGCCAGCTTTACATTGTACCGACGCCAATCGGCAATCTGGCGGATATCACCCAGCGTGCGTTGGAGGTATTACAGGCCGTTGATCTGATTGCCGCCGAGGATACGCGTCACACCGGTTTATTGCTGCAACATTTTGGGATTAATGCTCGGTTGTTTGCGCTGCACGACCATAACGAACAACAAAAAGCCGAAACGCTGCTGGCGAAGCTGCAAGAGGGGCAAAACATTGCGCTGGTTTCCGATGCCGGAACGCCGCTAATTAACGATCCTGGCTACCATCTGGTGCGTACCTGCCGTGAAGCGGGGATTCGCGTGGTGCCGCTACCCGGGCCGTGTGCTGCTATCACTGCGTTAAGCGCCGCGGGTTTACCATCCGATCGTTTTTGTTATGAAGGCTTTTTACCTGCCAAATCAAAAGGCCGCCGTGATGCGCTAAAAGCCATTGAAGCGGAGCCGCGCACGCTGATTTTTTATGAATCTACCCACCGTCTGTTAGATAGCCTGGAAGATATCGTTGCGGTATTAGGCGAATCCCGCTACGTCGTTCTGGCGCGTGAGCTGACCAAAACCTGGGAAACCATTCACGGCGCGCCCGTTGGCGAGCTGCTGGCGTGGGTCAAAGAAGATGAAAACCGTCGCAAAGGCGAAATGGTACTGATTGTCGAAGGCCATAAAGCACAGGAAGAAGACTTACCCGCCGATGCCCTGCGCACGCTGGCGCTGCTACAGGCAGAACTGCCACTGAAAAAAGCGGCGGCGCTGGCAGCAGAAATTCACGGCGTGAAGAAAAATGCGCTGTATAAGTATGCGCTGGAGCAGCAGGGAGAGTGATTACAGGCGTCGCAGCAGGAATAGCGTTGCAACGCCTGTAGCAGGCGAGTTAACGACGACACATCTCATCAATCATGCATGTGAAATAGTTATGCAGCCATAAAAATGAAGCCGGGATAGCGGTAGAGACTTTAGCCGTGAGAAAACGTTCTGTCGCATCCTGCTTTCCTTCGCCAGTCACCAGTAACAAAACTTCGCGGGCATTGAGAATATCCTTCAGGCCTAAGGTGATCCCACGAGTCACAGGACGGCCCGCGGTTTTTAACATCTCATGTTGCTGTGTTCTGGCATCAAGTTGACTGATATGGCAGGCCGGTTGCAGGTTTTCTCCCGGTTCGTTCAGCCCAAGATGACCGTTTTTCCCCAATCCGAGAACGCATAAATCCAGACCGCCTTTGCGCGCAATCAGGTTCGTTACCCGTTCGCACTCTGTCTCATTTATCTCTTCGGAGCGAAAGCTGATGAGCTGGTCTTCACGTAGCCCCAGCGGCTGCACGATATGCTGTTGCAGGAAAGTTTCGCAGGTACCAGGCATCGTTAATGGCAGATCCACCCATTCGTCGAGCTTCACGAAGGTGAGATGGCTGACATCAACCTGCTGCTGGTGGATTTTTTCTACCAGATAATGATACGTCAGTAATGGCGTGGCTCCGGTCGCCAGGCAAATCACGGCATCCGGTTTGCTACGGATCACGGCCAATAAATATTCGCTGGCACGTTCACTTAACGCCGTATAGTTTTCAACTTGTTGAAGGGTTTGCACAGGATGAAATTCCTTAAGTAAAGAGGCACCGCCAGACGCGGTGCCTCGTTCCATTTACAAAATGCCGAATGCAGAACAAACAATAGAGAGCACAAAAGTCACGCCGATTAACAGCACCGGATGCGCTTTTTTCACCCGCAGGAAGTAATACATCAGCAGGGTGTAGGCCATCGGTAAAATATTCGGGAAGACTTTATCGAAGAAATCCTGCTGCAGCGCGACGCTGTGGGTACTGTCGATGGCAAACGATGTCACCACGTTAATATGCACATACGAAGCGATCAGCCCGCCGATTACTGTGATCCCGAGGATGGTTGCCGAACGGGCAATCATCTGCGAGTTCTCTCGCACTTTATCGATCGCCTTCACGCCGACTGAATAACCGACGTGGGTCCAGCCGACGCGCAGGAAAAAGATAAGCAGGTAAACGGCGAAAAATAGAATCGGCCCCAGCAGGTTTCCCTGACTGGCAAACGATGAGCAAATCCCCGCCATAATCGGCAACAAAGTGAACCAGAAAATCGCATCGCCAATCCCGGCGATTGGGCCAAACAGTGCCACTTTGAGGCCTTTAATGGTGTCGCGGTTTTCTCCTTTTTCTTCCATCGAAATTAATAACCCCATCAGGAATCCGACCAGATTCGGGTGGGTATTAATAAATTCGAGGTTATCTTTCATCGCCGCGCTTAGGCCCGGTTTGTCGTCCTTATAAATCTTTTTCAGGATCGGCAACATCGCCCAGGTAAAACCGCCTGCCTGCATCCTTTCGTAGTTAAAGCTTGCTTGTAGCAGTGACGAACGAAAGCCCAGACGGGTGATATCTTTTTTACTGATTTCAGATCCCATTGCTGTAGTCCTCTTCTTCATTTTTACTGGCAACGGGCTGCGGTTGCGCTTGCTGCCGGGATTTCGCATTGAAAAACTCATACACCGCAAAGCCTGCGCCCAGTACGGCAACCGGCAACAGGTTGCTGACCTGGATGTAGCAAACGAACAGGAAACCGGCGATCAGATAAGGGATATATTGCGCTTTGAACATCACGCGCAGCAGCAAGCCAAAACCAACGGCAGGCAGAATACCGCCAGCCACTTCAAAGCCGTGGGTCAGCCAGGCGGGCATCGCTTTCACCAGCGCCTGCATCGCCCCTTGTGCCAGGTAAGTACAGAGGAAAGCAATCACCGCATACGCTGAAGCGACGATGAGCATCGTTGTCCAGTTAAGTCGGGAAAACGCTGCCGTATCCGCCTCTTTTGCGCATTTATCGGCTTTGGTCATAAATAATGAGAAAGCGGAATAGAAGAACAGAATGACGTACTGCATTAACAAACTAAACGGCAGGCCAAGACCAATTGCCGTTTTGGCATCAACGCCCGTAGACCATGCAATGACAGTGGTCATCAGACCCGCCATAATCGGGTTGGGCGGCTGAACACCACCTGCAGGGGTTAATCCGGCGAAAGCCAACTCTGTCAGGCCACCGGTAATTAAGCCAGTCTGAATATCACCGAGAATAGCGCCAGTTAGGGTACAAACGATTATCGGGCGGAATAAAAATAAGGCTTCCAGCCAAAAATCAATCCCCAGAACGAAAACTAACGCCGCCAGGGATAATCCCTGGAGTAGGGTTATTTCATGCATTTTTATTACCTCAAACCAATATTAAGGCGATTTTAGATTTAGTCAGGGATTTGTTCTTTTTGATCGCCAGGGACGTCCTGAATGAAAACATTCACGCCACGTTGTTTAATAAAACGTAAGTCCGTGACATCCTGGTCATCGACATAAACTTTACTGCTGATTTGCTTTTTCCCTTCCGAGAAATGCATATTGCCGATGTTGACATCTTTCAGGTCAATACCACCTTCTACCAATTTACGTACCGTTTGTGGCGTACGGCAAATCAGGAAGATCTTTTGATGCGGTGCAGCTTTGCCGATGACGTTAATGGTTTTTTCGATAGTAAAGAAACGAATGCCAAAGCCGTAGGTTTCTGCGGTAATACTCATTAATTTCTGTTGAATATCATCGTTAGCGACAACATCATCCACGACTACCAGCAGATTCGCACCGATGGTGGATGTCCAGGTCACGCCAACCTGACCGTGAACCAGACGGTTATCAATACGGGTTAAGAGAATATTTGGACTGCTCATTGTGTGATCCTCACCATAAAGTTGAATAATATAATTTTTTTAAATATATTATTATTGCGATATTTTACTGATGTATTTATTAAGGTTTAGTTATCTCCTTTACCATTAAGGCACTCCCCGATATTAATCGGGAAGTACATTGGGATAAATCATAAAAAACTAATGATTATGCTGAAATTCGATTCGCTGAACCACAGACATTAATTTTATTTCTGACAACTTCTTTCATCGCATCCATACCGACGCGCATATAATAACGAGGATCATTACCCTGCGGATTTTCCGCAAACCAGGCTTTAACCGCGCCAGCGAAGGCTATTTTTAATTCTGTGGCAACGTTCACTTTTGTGACGCCAAGTTCAATAGTGCGACGGACAAATTCATCCGGGACATCGCTGGCACCATGCAGCACCAGAGGAACATCCACCACTTCACGAATTTCCGCCAGCCGCTGGAAATCAATCTTCGGCGTTTTGCTGTATAAGCCGTGCGCCGTACCAATCGCTACCGCCAGGCTGTCGACGCCAGTCAGTTCGACAAAGCGTTTAGCTTCTTGTGGATCGGTTAGGAATGCACTTTCGGCGTCAACGCTCATGTCATCTTCAACACCGCCCAGGCGGCCCAGTTCTGCTTCCACGCTGCAATCCTGTGAGTGGCAGAAGTCGACAACCGATTTCACCAGCTTCACGTTCTCGTCAAACGGGAAGTGGCTGCCGTCGATCATCGCACTGCGCACGCCTGCGTGGACTTTGCGGCGAATATCATCCAACGATTCGTGGTGGTCGAGATGCAGCGCCAGTGGCATGTTGTAGGTTGTGGAATAGGCACTACACAGGGCGTAGATCTCTTCCAGCGCGATATGTTTAAAGGTCCCCGGCGTCCCGGCGAGGATCACCGGCGATCGCATTTCACTGCACACTTCGAGGATCGCCTGGATCGTCTCGGCGTTATGAATGTTAAAAGCAGGCACCGCGTAGCCATTGGCCTGGGCGTCCTGTAACAGATATTTGGTGGAGATAATGCTCATAATGCGATCCTCTTATGCCTGCCACGGATGAATGATTACGCCTTGCACCACGCGGTTAACGGTGCCACTGGCTGATGGGGTATCCGGCGTATTACCCATGTGCAGCGACTGCATCAGTGCAAACGTCTGGGCGTACATCAGGAAGCAAAATGCCTGCTCAACGTCGATAAAGTGACGGGACGGCGGCAGGATGATATGTGGACCGGCGGTAATAACGTCGTTGCTTTCCGCGGCGATGGCGATTACGCGCAATGCCTGGTTATCGCGGCGGAGTTCTGCCAGCAGATCAAGATCATACTGACGGGTGTAAGGGTGGCTGGAGACAAACACCACCACCAGCGTTTCGTTATCGACCAGCGATTTCGGGCCATGACGGAATCCGGTCGGGGAATCATAAAAGGCCGCCAGTTTACCCGCCGTCAGTTCCAGTACTTTCAGCGCCGACTCGCGTGCTGCGCCCTGTAAGCCACCGCTGCCGAGATAAACGATCCGTTTCCACGGTGAGTAACCAAACACACCTTCGCTGAAATCGCCCAGTGAGGTCAGGATCGCCTGGCAACGATCCGCTACGTCGCGGAAGCTCTGGCTGTTGATCGTCTCAGGTGCGAAAACCGCGAGGCAGCTGACCATCATGGTGGTAATGCTGCTGGTCATCGCAAAGCCGCGGTCGTGCGTTTCTGCAGGCATCAGTAGGGCAAACGCGTTGTCGCTGTTGATCGCGTTTTGGTAAAGAGCGCCCGCTTCGTTGCAGGTGATCGGCAGGTGATAGCACTCGGGTACAAATTGATTTGCCAGTTCCACGGCGGCGACGCTTTCCGGGCTGTTGCCGGATCGACCGAAGGAGATCAACAGCAGCGGATGAGCTGGATTCAGGTAGTCCATCGGATTAGTGACCAGATCGGTGGTCGGTACGGCGCTGAAGTTTTTACCGGTATGACTGGCGAGCCACGGCGCGATGATGTCACCGATAAATGCCGAGGTTCCGGCTCCGGTCAGGATGATTTGCAGATTCTCTTTGCGCAGTAACGGTTCAAGGAAGTTATTGAGCGCGGAACGTAGCGCGTCGATGTTGGTGAGTGAACGGATCCATGCGCGAGGCTGATGGCGGATCTCTTCTTCAGTCCATGTACCGGTTGCGGCAGCAGCAGGGGTGTAATTTTCTGGCATAACTCAATCCTTAGTCTGATGAACTTGACGTCGGCGTTGTCGCTTTCGTTTGCCTTTCGTTTCATTTCACTTGGTGATTTCTTTCGTTGGTTAAAATCTATAGAAAAGAAACTGAAAGTTCAATGGAGAAAAAAGAAATAAAACGAAATTTGTGATCGTTGAAAGAAAAGACAAGGGAAGTAAAAGGGATTGCTGGATGCGGCGTAAATACTTTATCCGGCCTTACGGTCACCAACCGTAGGTCGGATAAGGCGCATTAGCGTCGCATCCGACACCGCTGCACAGATCAAAACGAAAGAAAAAGAAAGGCCTTACGGGGGAAGTGAAGGCCCAATAAAGGAGCAAACCATCAAAACGAAGCTAATTGACCCTGAATCCTGATTTGTTGCACATGCAGCCCGCTATCCAGCGCAACGACGCTGGCGCGTTTGCCCGGTTTAAGCGATCCCAGAACATCATCAACACCCAGCATACGCGCCGGATGCAGCGATGCCATATGGATGGCTTCCGCAGGCGTTACACCCGCCAACTCAACCATGTTGCGCACTGCCGCATCAACAGACAGCGTACTGCCCGCCAGCCCACCGGACGCGGTACGGACAACGCCACCGTGCATCTGCACTTCTTCGCCACATAACGTATAGCGACCATCCGGCATCCCGGCTGCCTGCATCGCGTCGGTGATCAGCACGATTCTCTCTTTCGCACAGCAACAACACAGCGACATCGCCGCCGGATGCACATGATGACCATCGGCTATCAGTTCCAGCCAGGCGCGCTTGTCCGTTAATCCCGCGCCAACCATTCCCGGTTCGCGGTGATGTAAACCTGTCATCCCGTTATAGCAATGCACCAGGCCGTCGGCACCAGCATCAAACGCGGCGCGGGTTTGTTGCCAGGTCGCCGCGCTATGCCCCAGCATCACCCTTACGTTTTGCTGTTTAAGATGGCGGATGGCCTGCAATGCCCCTTCTTTTTCCGGTGCCAGCGCCACCACGCGCAAGGTGTGCTGAGAAACGGCAATCAATTGATCCAGCTCGGCAATTTCCAGCTCGCGAAACAGCTCCGGCGGATGCGCGCCTTTATTCTGCGGCGTGAAGTACGGTCCTTCGAGATAACTCCCCAGTATTTGTGCACCAGGTCCGCCGCGTTGGCAACGTTGAGCAATACGTTCCAGCGCCGCATGAATGGTATTAAGCGGCGCGGTTACGGTGGTCGGTAACCAACTGCCGACACCTTCGCGTGCTTTGTGCATTGCCAGCTTGTCGAGCACATCCAGCGCGTCATCCATTACATCAACGCCCGCACCACCGTGTACATGGGTGTCGATGTAAGCGGGGCAGAGCAGTTCCGCATCGCGTTCAGTCACGCCCACTGGAATCGGTTCGATTTCTGCGATTACACCGTCAGCAATACGCAACTGATGGTCATCGAGCCATCCCTCTTCAGTCAGCAGCCTTCTGGCGCGCAGAACGTGTGTCATATTCCTTCCTCGACCGGACATTCCTCATGGCAGCGGCCTAACTCGTCCACCAGACTGGTCAGCCCACGATGTCCACACTCCAGCGCCTGCACACGAAACTCTTCACCGCTTAACCCTTCGCGCTCCAGCACCATCTCCAGTAGCAGTTGCAAATTGGTGCCGGTAATCACTTCACAGCCCAGTTTTTGCATCGCCAGCGTTGAAGCTACGCGAAACGGCGTGCCGCCCAGCAAATCCGTCAGAAAAACAATGCCGTCTTCACAATCCAGTTGGGCGATGGCCTCTTCAAGCTGCGATGTAAGCAGCGCGGTGCTTGAGGTTTCCGGAAAATCGATGGCAATAAACTGCGATTGCTCGCCGAGGATTTGCTTCATTGCTTTTTCCATGCCACTGGCAAACCCGCCATGCCCTGTCAAAATAATACTTAACATCTAATACCTCATTGTATTTAAAGGAAATGGCAGAATTTACCGACGATGCCGAGAACCACGGTCACTGCAATCAGGCGCAGCGGACTCCAGCCGCGGCGTACCAGCCAGAACATGGTCAGGGTGTAGACCAGCGGTAAGAAGGCTGGCATCAGTTTGTCGATAACATCAGCCTGTAACTTAACCACTGCGTCGCCAGCGGTGATTTCCAGCGTGGTGCTTAAACGAACATAGGTTGCCACCAGCGCGCCGATTACCGTCATCCCAACGATTGACGCAGCATGGCCGACTTTTTTGGTATTCGCTTTAATGAGTGGAATCGCCGCCACGCCCATGCGGTAAGCATAATGCGCCAGACCAAAACGCAGCCCCAGGTGTACCACGTTGAACAGCACAATAAAGACGACTGCGCCAAGAATAGAGCCTTGTAGCGCGAGGCTTGCGCCTATCCCGCCACAAATCGGCAGTAGCGTTAGCCAGAACATCGCATCGCCAATCCCGCCGAGCGGCGCACCGACGGCAATTTTGGTGCTCTGAATACTGTTAACGTCCTGCTTAGAACGCTCCATCGCAAGGATAATGCCGATAACAAACGTCCGGGCTTCAAGTTTGCAGACTATGAATTGAAAG
>ERZ773237.2508-NODE-2508-length-12254-cov-3.049512_pt1 | contig 12254 bp, 9 predicted proteins | sample MGYA00580990_ERZ773237 | MGnify/ENA primary metagenome ERZ773237 (study PRJEB29015, sample SAMEA2737749) | human gut metagenome | biome: human gut; feature: human-associated habitat; material: faeces | place: China | collected 2012 ...
TAAAACTTTCATCTTCGTTCCTCCTTTTTTAATAATACTTAGACAGTAGCTTTAAAACACGCAATATTTCTGCCACATTCATTGCAAACGATACCGCGCCACGTCCTTTGAAAGGTGGGTTTCCATCAAATAGTTCGGCAATGGAGCCCACACAATGGCTTGTCATCTCATCATCATAGCTAATCAACTGGCGTTCGACGAATGACAGTCCGCTCATCTTATAGATTCGCAAATAAGCCTCCAGATAGAATCCCATTAGCCAAGGCCATGCGGTTCCCTGATGATAAGCATAATCCCGCTGTACCTGCGGACCTACATAATTCGGATTATATCCGCCACTCTTCGGGCTCAACGAACGGATTCCCTTCGGGGTAAGCAATTCCTTAGTCACAATATCAAGCACTTGTTTCTTTTGCGCCCTATCTAAAGGAGAATAATCAAATGCTACTGTAAATATCATGTTAGGGCGTACACTCCAATCCATCATATTACCATCCACATAATCAAGCAAATACCCATATTCGTTCCGGAACACATCCACAAATGACTTTCCGGTCACTTCAGCTTGTGCGTCAAGTACATCTGCAAAAATTGCATCTCCACCTTCACGCACTAGATCTGCCACAAAACGCAGCGCATTATACCATAAAGCATTAAACTCAACAATATATCCTGTACGGGGAATTACCGGATGACCGTTTACGGTAGAGTTCATCCATGTAATCGCTTTTTCCGTACCATTTGCATAAAGCAGCCCGTTTTCATGCAAGAAAAGGTTATCATGTTTCCGCTGACGGATATATTCCATGATATCTTTCAGAAGCTCTCCATATTTCTGACGACATTGCTCTCGGGAAGTCTCTTTTGCATATTGTTGCAGAGCCCAAACAGCCCAAAGCAAAACATCAGGATGTTCCATCTCATAGATTTTGTAACCCACAGGTTCTTCATTAATGAAGTTACGAATTGCTTTTTCCGCTGTTTTCATCACATCCTCAAACTGGTCGATTTCGTCAATAGCAAGCGTCAGCCCCGGCAAAGCAATAAACATATCGCGTGCACGGCATTTAAACCATGGATAACCGGCAAGGATATAATGTTCACCTTCCTGTTGATTGTGATATTGGTGAGCAGAATTTTTCAGACAGTGATAAAAACTATCACGCGGTGTACGATCAGCCACTTCCGCCTCAAATGTCTGTTTCAGTCTCCGAGGGGATATTTCTGAAGTCCCGGCCGAGAATACAATACTCTCCCCTTTCTTTATATCCACCTCAAAATAACCGGGAACATAAAGATCTTCATTGAAATCATACCCTCGTTCCTGTTCCTTCGGGTATTCAATGCCACGATACCAGTCGGGTAGGAAATGGAACTCACATTTTTTGTTCAACTGCATATACAGTTCCGGATAGCCCGGATACATACAAGTCCTTATACCGTTTTCCACAAGTTGATACTCGCGGCTTGCCTGTGCATTTTCGTGAGTATACTCACGTACACTTCTGAAAGCAAGGAACGGACGGAAGCGCAAAGTCGTTGCCGAATGCGCATCAAGTAAAGTATAACGAATCAGGATTCTATTTTCATGATGTACAAAGATTTTTTCTTTGCGGAGGACTACACCTCCGACACGGTAAGTCGTTGCCGGGATATGCTCACAGTCAAACTCACGGATATACTTGTGTCCGTTAGGACTAAAGTTGTTTCCCTGATATTTGTGCAACCCCAAGTTAAACTCCGCACCGTGTTGAATTACCGTTTCATCAAGAGAAGATAGCAGCACATGATTTTCATCGTCGAGATTGGGAACGGGAATCACCAACAGGCCGTGATATTTGCGTGTGTTACAATCAACAATCGTTGTACAATGATAAGCTCCTGCTTTGTTCGTCCGGAGGATTTCTCTCTGAAGAGATTCTTCCAGATTCGTCATGAGGGTCTTGTCAAATCGTAAATAACTCATAGTTGTGCATTATTAAAGGTTAATTATTGGTCATTATATCGTATATCTATTTATTGTTACATACCGTATATATTGGCTGTAGCAGCATATACAATAGGTATAACGCCCAAATGTACAAATTATAGATAAAAACAAAAATAAAAAGGCTTTTTATTTTCAGATTTTGTGCAAATATTCGTAGTATTGCGTAAAATATCTAAAGAAAAGAAAGTCATGAAACAAGATATTCAGCGTATCATGCTAGCTGCAGCAAAGCCATTGTTTCTTATTTTCATTCTTTATATGCTCAAGATTGTAGAGATCGGGATGCATTGGGATCTCTCTCACTTGGGGATATATCCTATGGAAAAACGTGGAGTTTTCGGTATTCTGACTCATCCGTTGATACACAGTGGATTCAGTCATTTACTGGCTAATACGCTCCCGCTATTTTTCTTATCATGGTGTCTTCTTTACTTTTACCGGGGAATAGCGGGAAAAATTTTTATCCTGATTTGGATCGGTGCCGGACTACTTACCTTTATTATAGGTAAACCGGGCTGGCATATAGGTGCCAGCGGATTAATCTACGGTCTTGCCTTTTTCCTTTTTTTCAGTGGCATTCTCCGCAAATACGTACCACTTATTGCCATTTCTCTGCTTGTCACTTTTTTATACGGAGGAATTATCTGGCATATGTTCCCCTATTTCTCTCCCGCCAATATGTCGTGGGAAGGACATCTAAGCGGTGGAATTATGGGAACACTCTGTGCCCTAGCTTTTGTGAATCACGGGCCTCAACGCCCGGAACCTTTTGCAGATGAAAAGGATGATGACGAGGAAGAAGAGGAGAATCCGAAGGAGGAATTTTCCAATCAGGACTTATGCAATGCCTCAATCAACAACGTTATATTCGCCGTAAACAACCTGACAGAGATAGCCAACAGGATAATTCCAAAGAACTTGCGAATAATATAAATACCACCTTTCCCGAGGAATCGTTCCACACGACCGGTCATACTCACAACAAAGAAAACCCAGACCATATTCAGAACCAAGGCGATGATAATATTAATGCTGGCATATTCTGCCCGAAGGGAAAGCAAGGTAGTAAAAGCTCCGGCACCGGCTAAAAGAGGAAAAACAAGCGGAACTAGAGTAGCTTCTTTGATAGGTCCCTGATTTTTGAAGATTTCAATATCCAGAATCATTTCCAAAGACATGAGGAAAATAACAAATGCACCTGCAACAGCAAAAGATTCAATATCTACATGGAAGAGTCTCAGCATCATGTCCCCTGCATAAAAGAAACCGATTAATAAGGCAAAAGAAATAACGGTAGCCTTCATTGCATTCACATCCTTCCCCTTTTCTTTCAGGTTAATAATAATAGGTATAGAACCGATAATGTCTATTACCGCAAAAAGCACGATAAACGCACTAATCATCTGTTGCCAGTTAAAGCCTGCAAACATAATTTCCTCCTTTTTTTCTGCAAATATACTCTATTTTTATGCATTCAAACAATAAAAAAAACAAAAAGAAGGGTCAGATGTTGACAGCAGTGTTGTATAATGAGTAAATTTGTACAATAAATAAGAGATAACAACGTATGGAAACAATGTTCGACACTTTGCTCCAATTGCCTTTATTTCAAGGTCTTTGCCATGAAGATTTCACTAGTATTTTGGATAAGGTAAAGCTACATTTTATCAAGCATAAAGCCGGAGAAACTATCATTGAGAATGGTAGTCCTTGTAAGCAACTCCGTTTCCTGTTAAAAGGTAAAGTATCTATCGTCACCACTTCCAAAGAAAACATATACACTGTCATTGAGCAAATGGAAGCACCATATCTGATAGAGCCACAATCGTTATTCGGCATGAATACGAATTACGCATCCTCTTATATAGCGCATACAGAAGCCCACACAATCAGTATTAGTAAAGCCTTCGTACTTAGCGACCTGTTTAATTACGATATATTCCGGCTCAACTATATGAATATTGTCAGCAATCGTGCACAAAATCTTTACTCCCGACTATGGGAAGAACCGACTATAGACTTAAAGGAGAAGATTTCCCGCTTCTTCTTACTGCATTGCGAGAAAACACAAGGAGAAAAGATATTCAAAGTAAAAATGGATGATTTAGCTCGCTATTTAGACGATACCCGTCTGAATACTTCCAAAGCACTTAACGAATTACAGGATAAAGGATTGATTGAGTTGCGACGAAAAGAAATTCTTATTCCTGATGCACAGAAGCTCATTATATAAATTAAGTTATATTATTTATACCACCTATGAAAACAACACATTTACACCTCTTTCTTTTTATTCTTTTTTTAGGTTGCACTTCATCACTAACAGCACAATATAAGTGGTTCAATCCACAAAAAGAAAGTTTTCCGGTCGTCCGTGGACAAGCATGGCAAGAAGATCCCGCAGGATTTTACACACGACTTCCACAACGGGCTAAAGATAAAGTACGAAAAGCGGTATGGGACTTATCACTCCAAAGCGCAGGACTCTCCATTGCATTTCGTTCCAATGCTCCGGAAATAAAAATTCGTTATGTTGTGAAAGGCGCTCTTTCCATGCCACACATGCCAGCAACTGGTGTCTCCGGCATTGATTTATATGCAACCGACAATAATGGTCAAGAGCGTTGGTGTGTTGGACGGTATGTTATGCAGGATACCATTACATACGATTTTAGCGGACTTTCGTATGCCGCAAAAACCGGAAAAGGTTTTGAATATCAATTATTTCTACCTCTTTACAACAGTGTGTCATGGCTAGAAATCGGTGTACCCGAGAACACTTCTTTCCGTTTTCTTCCCGTCTCACAAGAAAAACCCCTGGTTATTTACGGAACTTCCATTGCACAAGGGGCTTGTGCCTCCCGTCCGGGTATGGCATGGGGAAATATTTTAAATAGAAAGTCGGAACATCCCGTCATCAATTTGGGATTCTCCGGCAATGGTAAACTCGAGAGCGAACTATTCGACTTATTGTCCGAGATTGATGCAAAACTGTTTATCATTGACTGTATGCCCAACCTACCGGGAAAGAGTGCAGAAGTGATATACAACCGTACCTTAAAAGGAGTAAAGAAATTACGCGAAACCAGCAAAGCACCTATTTTACTAGTAGAGCATGACGGATATGCCAACGATGTCACTTCCGAAAAAGCAGAAGAATCATACCGCGTAGCTAATACTGAATTGCGAAAAGCATACAATACTTTACAAGAAGAACAAATTCCGGATATCTATTATCTGACAAAGGAAGAAATAGGTATTCCGGCAGACGGTATGGTAGACGGAGTTCATTCTACTGATTTAGGTATGCAGCAATATGCAGACAGTTATTTAAAAAAGATACGGGAAATATTACATGAAAAGAATGAAGGTCCCACTTCATGTATTCCATGCAAACAACAAAGAGATTCCTATGATTGGTACGCGCGTCATGAAGAAATCCTTAAATTAAACCGAGAAAATGCCCCGGAAATCATTATGATAGGTAACTCTATCACGCATTACTGGGCCGGCGAGCCTACTGCACCGACACAACGTGGAAAAGAAGCTTGGGACAAGCTATTCAAAAACAGGTCAGTTCGCAATCTCGGTTTCGGCTGGGATAAAACAGAAAACGTATTGTGGCGCATCTACCATGGCGAATTGGACGGTTTCAAAGCAAATATGATTTTTCTACTGATAGGAACTAATAATCTTCAATTTAATACAGATAAAGAAATTCTGCAAGGTATTCTTCAGGTTACCGAAGCTATTAAAATACGCCAACCACAAGCTAAATTATGCGTAATGGGAATCCTCCCAAGAGCAAACACAGAAAAACGTATTCAGCAAATTAACAAAGAACTTCGTAAGAAGCTAGAACAGAATTGTATTTATATAAACTTAAGCAATCTGTTGACAGATAAAAATGGCATTATCAATTCATCCTTATTCAGCGATGGACTTCATCCTAATACTAAAGGATATGAGAAAATAGCAGAGGTTTTAAAAACTTACCTAGATAATTAGATAGATAGTTAATTATATAATTCCCTGTTTAGGTAGCACAAATAGGATCATTTTGTCTACGATTACCAAACGACAAACATATAACCACCATTAAAAAATAGTTTTTCCCTTTTCTTATTTATGTTTCTAAAAGATTAAATTAATAGCTAAGTTGTAGTAGAACTTAATAATTTTCTAAATTATAGTAGAAGTGCTTAGCTCTCCATAGGCGATTTTGCTTTAAAAGTTCATTTTGTTTTTAATTCTCCGCAAATATATTAATTGATTTTAAAATATCAAGCTAATATTTCATTTATTTTGCATTCTCCCACAAATTAAATCTACTTTTTTAGATACCAACTTTATACCATTACTCTTTTTTAATAAATATCACAACTTTAACAAACTGATTATCATAGATATAGATTAAATTAGGCTAAGTTCTACTACGACTTATTCTAAACTGAATATTATAAAATATTCCCCTTAATTTAATATTTATGAGAAAGAAAACTTTAAAAATCAAGTTCTTTCTGCTATTTTGCTCACTTGCAGGTTATTCAACCATCATTTCAGCACAGGACAAAACAGTGAAGGAAAAGAATGAAAAAGACTCGACAATCATTTCCATACCCTATGGAAGTAAGTTAAAAACAGAGTTTAGCGGTGCATCCGATGTAATCTCCGGTAAAGTATTGGAGAATGTGCCTGTACAGCATTTATCCAATGCATTGTCAGGAAGAATATCGGGGTTAACTACGATTCAGCGAAGTGGAGAACCGGGCAATGACGAAGCTTCCATTTATATACGTGGAATACGTAGCAATGGAAATGACGCACTTGTACTAATCGATGGACAAGAACGCAATTACTACGGTATGGTACAAACTCAGGAAATTGAAAGAGTGACCATATTAAAAGATGCTTCTGCTATCGCTCTTTATGGTATGCGAGGCGCGAACGGAGTTATCCTGATTGAAACCAAATCCGGACGTCTCGGAAAACCTAGAGTCAGCCTTAACATCCAAGGGATATATCAGCAGAACATGAGAGTTCCCAAAGCTGTTAACGCGGCAGAATATGCTCAATCCTACAATGAAGCGAACATTAATGACGGTTTGAATCCTTTCTACACGGAAACGGAGATCAATAAATTCGCCAATCATTCAGACCCGGAGCGCTACCCAGATGTCGACTGGATAGGAAACTTGCTTAAAAAAGGAACTTTCATGCAGCGATATAATGCCACAGTAGAAGGAGGTTCCGGGCGTACCCGTTATTTCGTCTCATTGGGATATACCGGACAAGCAGGAATGTTTAATACTGAAAAAGAGCAGAATTACAGTACCAACACAGAATTTTCCCGAATCAACTTTCGCTCGAACGTAGACTTCGACATCACCTCTACGACCCTGTTATCAGTAAAATTAGACGGTTGGATGCAAAGCGAAAACTCTCCTTATCATGACCAAGCACAACAATATATATTCCAGAATCTGTTGAAAACGTTCCCGGAGTTCCGGTTTCCACCCGGCGTTGTGTTCCGGATAGGGCTGCACCAGATGCAGGCGCAGCGCCGGATGGTAGAGTTTCAGCGCACAGATCATCTCCGCCGACCAGAACGGGATGCCGTATGCGCCGTTGACATAGAAGTCTGTATATCCCTTTTCCACCAGGGTGCAGAGGATCTCCAGCAGATTGCACTTGAGAATGGACAGCGCATTTTTCGGAAAGCGCTCCGGCGGAGCGATCTGCAGTGCCAGCAGCAATTCAAATCCACGTGATGTAATGGTACAGGTCATCGCAGCACTCCCCTTCTGTCGATTTGCACCCGTTTTTTCAGAACAGGTCTGCATCTGTCAAGCCGTGAATAACAGTTTCCATTTAACTATACCACAAAATTCCCTTTTTGTCAACTCAGCTGAGTTAACCTTTCATACGCCAGATTTCTTATAATGAACAATGAGGGATTCGCTGGAAAGTGCCGTAAGCGCCGGTTTCAGCGATTTTCTTTCCACATCGTTACTAGGAGATTCAATACATGACGTTAACGGAAGCGATCCAACAGCGTATCCGGGAACTCTGCCGGGAACGGAATATAACGCTGAACCACTTGTCCATGCTCTGCGGAATGACCCAGTCTACCGTGCATAATATTTTCGCACGCCCCAACAACAGCCCCACCATATCTACCATTAAAAAGATCTGCGACGGACTGGATATCACCCTGGGTGAGTTTTTTCAGACAGAGTATTTCGACACGCTGGAACAGGAATTGCAGTAGAGCAGCAGGAATGCTGCTCTTTTTTTGCAATGATTTTTGCAGGCAATATCAAAAATTGACGTTTGATACAAAGCATGATACAATAAAGACAACACTACACAAGTCTGACAGGCTGACTTTGTACAATGTCGTCTTAAACATGAAATATCATATAAAGGGGATACTATGAAACGGACTTTTTTATGCAACATATTGTTGACTTCTGCACTTATTGCAATCTGCATGGCTAGTTTTACCGGTTGCTTTCATGAAAACATACGTAAAGATACCTCGCATATTTCTGAAACTGAACTGAAACAACTTGAGGGAAATGCAGAGGATGTTGTAAAAGCATATTTTAGAGAGAAATATGACGTACAGGCTGCGGTTACCCATCAGGCTATTGCCGGAGGCGTTTTTTTAGGACCAAATTCGTCATCAGAACAATATTATAATTTGACTGTCAGCATTACAGACGGCGGGTACTACACGGAATGCAGCGCAGAGGTATACGGAAAACGAGTCAATAAAGAAATAGAATTATATGTAAAAAACGAATCTTATTATGGAAAATTGATGAAGGATAAGATGATTCAGTGGATAGATCCGTATATCTTACAAGCCGGTTTAGATGATTATATCATAGAATATAGCTGCACAGAAGTATGCTTTCCGTCAGAATATGCTACAGACCTCACTGCGGATACGTTTATTTCATTAACTTCGAAAAACAGGAAATTATCTGCTTGTTTTAATTTGTTGATTTCAAAATCAGAATATATGCAGCATGAAAATCTATCAGAGGAATTTAATGACTTAAAAAGCCATCTAAAACAAATCGACGGTGAAATCACATTGCACTTGTATGTGTATGAGGATAAGGATTATACCCAAATAAAAAACGGAAACACTTCTCACTTTAACAGCATCCTATCATCAAAAATTCTTAGCTATACAGAATAAAAGAATTACAGCAGCCAGAAGCTTATTCGCAAAATGCGTGTTTGATTCTTCGACAGCTTTTTTCGGCGGTAGTTTTGACAAGTTACACAAAAAATCTTGACATCCCATGTAAGATATGATACAATAAAAATAATTGGACAATTTCTCGTGTACAAAGCGTACCAGTATTTTTGGAAAGGAAGGATGATTGTCTATGAAAAAGTGGATTGCCGGGATTTCCGCCGCTGTGCTGGCGTTTACCGGGGTCGCATCCGCTGTTCCTGGCGCCGTGGTCACTGCTGCGGACAGCAACAGCAAATACAATTACGGAGAAGCACTCCAGAAGTCGATGTTTTTCTACGAGGTACAGCAGAGCGGCGTCAAGCCGGACTGGAACGAGGTCAGCTGGCGCTCTGACTGTATGACAAACGACTATGTGCCGGGCGGCTGGTTCGACGCCGGCGACCATCTGAAGTTTACGCTGACCAATGCGTATTCCGCAGCGCTCCTGGGCTGGGGTCTGCTGAACTACGGCGACGGCGTAGACAAGGCTGGTCAGCGCACCATGTACGAGAACAACCTCCAGTTTGCGCTGGATTATCTGGTGGGCTGCGACCAGGGCGACAACATCGTATACATGATCGGCGAAGGTTCCTTCGACCACGTCTGGTGGGGTTCTGCGGAAGTGTATATGGATAAGTACGAGCTGATGAAGGGCGAGACCCAGCGCCCGTACTACACCTGTGAGGACAGCTGCATCGAGGCAGACATGGCGGCTGCGCTTGCCACCGGCTATCTGAACTTCAAAGATTCCCAGCCGGAAAAGGCAAAGGAATACCTGGAACACGCCGTTGACCTGTTCGACCGTGCCGACAAGCTGCGTTCCATCGGCGACGACCCGGAGGAACAGTCCTACTACAAGATCACCACATTCTACGATGACCTGTTCTATGCTGCAAACTGGCTGTATATGGCGACCGGCGAGCAAAAGTACCTGGATCTCTGCAAGACCGACTATATCCCGAACCTGGGCAAGGAAGAGCAGTCCAGCGAAATGAAGTACACCTGGGGTATGTGCTGGGACGATGTGATGCAGGGCGGTATGCTGCTGTATGCCATCAACACCGGGGAATCCCAGTGGAAGGATCAGTTCACCAAGCATCTGGAATACTGGACCACCGGTTACGGCGGCAAGCAGATCACCTATACGCCGGACGGTCTGCCGTGGCTGTTCCAGTGGGGTTCGCTCCGCCACGCCACCACCACCGCTTTCCTGGCATATGTGGCAGTGGATCAGCTGTATCAGGATGACACCGCTAAGGCTGAAAAGTACACCAAGTTCGCCGACAAAGTCATGAACTACTGCTTCGGCGACAACTCCAAGAATTTCAGTTATGTGGTCGGCATGGGTGAGGATTATCCCCAGGCATGGCACCACAGAACCTCCAGCGGCGCATGGAACGACAAGTGGAGCAACATCGGTCAGACCGAGGGCGAGGATGCAAAGCCTCATGCACACATTCTGTACGGCGCTCTGGTGGGCGGCCCGGATCAGAAGGACGGCTATTCCGACAAGATCGGCGACTATCAGTATACCGAAGTTGCCATCGACTACAACGCAGGCTACACCGCTGCGCTGTGCGCTATGGTAGACAAATACGGCGGCACATCCGACCCGGACTTCCCGCCGACAGAGACACCGAAGTGGGATGAGTTCTTCATGAAGGCATCCATCAACCAGTCTGCATCCAGCTATACCGAGCTGAAAGTATTCGCCATGAACCACAGCGCATGGCCGGCAAGAACCATCAAGGATCTGTCCTACAACTACTATTTCGACATCAGCGAACTGGTAGACGCAGGCTATTCCATCAATGACGTCTCTGTCAAGGTTGGCTATGACCAGCACAGCGGCGACAAGGGCAAGATCTCCATTTCTGACCCGATCCAGTATGACGGCAACATCTATTATGTCAAGCTGTCCTTTGCGGACGGCAGCGTAGTGATGCCTACCGGTCAGTCGGAACACCGCAGCGAATGCCAGTTCCGCATCTCCATCCCGGACAACATCCAGGGCGTATGGGATCCCACAAACGACTATTCTTATGCCGGTCTGGAACAGGGCGGCGAAGATGCAATGGTGGCGACCGACCATATCACCATGTATGACGGCGACACCTTGATCTGGGGCGTAGAGCCGGACGGCACCAAGCCGGACGTTACCACACCCACCACAACCAAGCCGTCTACCACGACGACCACGGAGACGACCACAACTACCACGGCGACAACAAAAGCTACAATGACGACCACTTCAGACGATATTATCTATGAATCCGAGGGCGCACTTCTGCTGGATGACGAGCCGGAGAAGCTGACCTATCGTGTTGGGGAGGATCTGGATCTCACCGGACTGCGAATTTCCCTGAAGTACTATTACGGAAAAGACAGCTGTGATGTGATCTATGACAAGGTATCGCCTGCCGATTATCCGGATAAATTTACCATAGACACTTCGGAATTTGACAGTTCCAAGCCGGGCACATATACCATTCGTGTGAAAGCAAGCTCGGATTTGATCTTGAACTATCGGTTGTCCTTTGCCGAGGTTTCTTTCAAGGTTACTGTTGAAGATCATGAGAACACAACAGAAACTTCATCCGTCACTACAACCACAACCACGACAACCTCTTCCACCGGCGTGATGGGCGATGTCCTCTACGGTGACGTCAACCTGGACGGCAGAGTGGATATCACAGACGCTGTCCTGCTGAACAAGGCAGTCGCAGGCGCAGTGGCACTGGATGACACCGCAAAGCGGAACGCAGACTGCGACGGCAGCAACGAGGTCGGCGCAAACGATGCTGTGGTACTGCTGAAGTTCCTGGTACACATCATCAACTCCATTCCGAGCGCAGACTAAACCAAAATATTTGGAAAGGCAATACCGTACAAAGCTTGTGCGTAAGATGCGCAGTCGGATTTTTCGACAGATTGCATAGAAATTCCGCAGGCAGACTTTGTGGTCGCAATCAATCCTAGTGCGACACTCCTTTGTTCTCGGGCAGAATC
>ERZ773237.2512-NODE-2512-length-12246-cov-3.465343_pt1 | contig 12246 bp, 9 predicted proteins | sample MGYA00580990_ERZ773237 | MGnify/ENA primary metagenome ERZ773237 (study PRJEB29015, sample SAMEA2737749) | human gut metagenome | biome: human gut; feature: human-associated habitat; material: faeces | place: China | collected 2012 ...
CCGACATACGTTGCGTCAATGCCGGCGCGCTTATAAATCTCCTGCTCGAAGGGGAAGACCAAGAGCATATGGTCAACCGCTCGGCGGATCTGGTGGATGCGCTCCAGACGCCAGGCCCAAATGGCCGGGCTCACAAAATGCACGGTCGGAATACCGCGGCGGCGAAGTTTCTGCTCAATGCCGAGGTTAAAGTCCGGTGCATCAACGCCTACAAAAACACGGGGACTTGACTCGGAAATGCTGCGCACGAGTTCGCCCCGAAGCTGCACGAGCCGCGGCAAGTGCATGAGCACTTCGACATAGCCGCGCACAGAAAGCTCCCGAATATCGTGCCAGGCATGAAAATTCACAGCGCGCATGCGCGGACCGCCCACGCCGTACTGCGGCGTGCCGGGGAAGCGTTTTTCCACTTCCGGGAGCACGAGGCTTGCAATATAGTCGCCGCTTGCTTCACCAGCGAGCCAAGCAATGCCATTCTTGTCGATCGCAGGGGTCGGTCTCGTTCCCATAATGGGGTCTCCTAGGAAGTGTTCTTAACTTTGAAGTTCAACGGACACAGCCGCGTTGGGTAGTTGTGACGAAGTCAATGAAGAGCTGAAGCGCATCAGACGCCCCGGGGTAATCACTCTTTAAAGCTTCAATAAGCGGCACAGCTTCTTTCACCGTAAGCTGTTCACGATAGAAATGTCCATAGGCCTTGCGCAGCGCACGGAGCTGTTCATCGGTAAATCCCGCGCGGCGCAGTCCCACAAGATTGAGCCCTGCGGCCTTGGCCGGGTTGAGATGAGCCATCACAAAGGGCGGCACATCCTGGAGCACGCCCGCAGCGCCGCCAACCATGGCATAAGCACCGATGCGCACGAACTGATGCGCTGCGGACTGTCCGCCGAGAATGGCGTGGTCGCCGACAATGACATGACCGCCCAAAGCCACATTATTGGCCAGAATCACGTCGCTGCCGACCTGACAGTCGTGCGCCACATGGGCATTAGCCATAAAGAGATTGCGGCTGCCGACAGTCGTTAAGCCCTGATCCTGAATAGTGCCGATCGACATCGTGCAGTTTTCGCGAATCACGTTGTCGTCACCCACCACCAGACGCGTATCCTCGCCGCGGTACTTTTTGTCCTGCGGATGGCATCCAATACTCGCTCCCGCGTAGATCACATTGCGTGCGCCGATCGTAGTGGAGCCCTCCACCACAACATGGCTGCGCAGGACCGTATCCGCGCCGATGCACACCTTGGGACCGACCAGACAGAAAGGACCGACCACGACGTCTTCGGCAAGTTCTGCCTGAGAATCGACGATTGCGCTCGGATGAATCTGGGTCATGAAAAGAATCCTTTGTGGTTAGGAAGGATGAATCGTGCGTCGTTTGCCTGATTACTCAGGTTCACTGCCGGCGACCGCACTTGAGCTGCTTAGAATGCACGACACTGCGCACGACAACTGTATCTCGTGATTATACGGACAAGGCTCTAGGGGAAACTGAAGGGCCTGCAATCGGTCACAAGTGCAGAAAAATGAAAAAACGGCGCAGTGCAGCTTCCACCTGGAAACTGCCCAGCGCCGCTCGATCGAAATGCTCCGTCTGCACTCGCCTTTGGAGGCGAACTTACCGCCGGAGCCTTTCCTTATTCGTTTGCATGTTTGGGTGGTTCACGGCAAGCGCACATCATCGACGCCTGACAGGCCACCTGACCGTCCACACGGGCGACCGCCTCAAACCAACCCATCCCCATCTTCGAACGAATGAATTTGCCTTCGATCACGAGCTGATCGCCAGGCTGCACGATGCGCTTGAAGCGGGCATTGTCAATGCCGGCAAAATAAAAGAGGCTCTTTTTGCGCACTTCTTCGGGAATGCGGGAAAGCGCAATGATGGCACAGGCCTGAGCCATCGCCTCCACAATGAGCACCCCCGGCATGACCGGAGCCTGTGGAAAGTGACCGGTGAACTGCGGCTCGTTCATCGTCACGTTCTTGATCGCCACCACGCGGTCGAGTTCATCAGAGAGCTCAACCACCCGGTCGATCAGCAGGAACGGAAAACGATGCGGGAGCATCTCCATGATGTCCTGAATGTTCAAGCTCTTCGGCATGAATACGTTTCCTTGCGGGTCTGTAGATGAATAAATTGGGGAAGCTTAGTGCAGAACCGGCGGGAAAATACCACATCACAAGTGCATTTCCCCGACGCGGCCAAAAGAGTGCCTGTAATTGTCGCTCTTTCAGCGATCCGCCGCTTCTGCCTTTTGGATTAGCTCGGCGAGCTGCGCGACCTGTTTTTGCAGATTTTTGAGCTCTTCGCGCATCTCGGGAAGCCGCGCAGTCAGCGCCGCCGCACGAACGAAGTCGCGCTTGGAGAGCGCTGGGAAGAAGCCCGTCAACTGTTTAGGCTCCTTGCCCCAGCCTGTAATGGCAGTTGCCGGCCCTACCGCTGAACCCGAGGGAATTTCAATGTGGCCGTTGATCATCGCGGCGCCGCCCACCATGACATGGTCGCCCACCGTCGTAGAGCCGGCGATCCCGACGCAAGAAGCCATTACGCAGTGCTTGCCGACGCGGACGTTGTGGCCGAGCTGAATCTGATTGTCGAGCTTTGTGCCTTCACCCACAAAGGTGTCATCAATCGCGCCGCGGTCGATCGTTGTGTTGGCGCCGATTTCAACGTCAGCGCCCAATACCGTGCGGCCGCGCTGCGGGATCTTGATCCACTCGCCCTTAAAGGGCGCAAATCCGAAACCGTCGCCGCCCAATACGGCACCGGGCTGCACGACGCTGCCGTCGCCGACAACTGTGCCGGCCTGCAGGACAGCATTGGGATAAATGACGCAGTCCCTGCCGATGTCGCAGTCTTCCCCAATGTAGGCCCCAGCGCTGATGAGTGTATTGGCCCCTACTTTGGCACCAGCCTGCACCACTGCCATCGGCTCAATGGAAGCTGTCGGATCGACAAAGGCACTCTCCTCGACATAAGCACGCGGATGAATGCCAGGAGTGCGCTTTACCGGATAGAAGATTTGCGAGGCAAAGGCAAAGAAGGCATACGGATCGTCGCACAAGAGCATCGTGCGGTTCGGCAGCTCCTCGCCAAAAAGAGCCTTGGCATCGCGTTCGCAAAGCACAATCGCTGCGGCTTTTGTCGCCTTCATGGCCTCTGCGTAGCGCGGATCGGTCAGAAAGCTCATGTCGCCCTCGCCTGCTTCCGCAGGAGACATAAAGCGGGAAACCGCAACATCCGCCCCAACCATCTGCATTTCCAAGCGGTTTTTTGAGCACTTCGAAACCTTGTCGACGAGTTCGGAAAGCAGCATTTGGGCAGTCTGCATCATGATGATGAAAATCCTTTATTCAAATAAATGGGCTGAAGACTTGCCGCAAGTCCCGTTTCTGAATCCGAGACTGATCGGCCAAGCCGCCCGTCGAGGACGGATGATGATGATCCCTTAGGGTCTCATCTCCTGCAGTTTTATTTCTTTCGAGCGTCCGATGAAGCATCGAGCAAGTCAATCACGCGCTTTGTAAGGTCGATCCGATCACTGGCATAGAAATATTCATAGAGCACAAGATCGAACTTCTCGCGCTTGGCGAGATCCTGCACCAGACGTCCGGCACGGTTTTGCAGCAGGAGAACCTCTTCATTGCGGCGCTGGTTGAACTCTTCACGCGCCTCACGACTGCGGCGCGTCACGTCGCGTTCCATTTCTGCCAGTGCCCGACGCTCCTGCAGGCGAGTCGTCTCATCCATCGTAGGCGCATCTTTCTCAAAGCGTTCAAGACGACTCTTAAACCGACGGCTGATGCCTTCAATTTCTTCCTGACGGCGCTGACCCTCAGCATTCAAACGGTCGCTTGCTTCAATGGCAGTCTTGGACTCCCGAAGAATACGTTCCATATTGACGACGCCGATTTTGAGTTCCGCGGCCGCTACGGCCGACGAAGCTGATGCGATGCCGACAGCGCAGACGGCTGCTGTAAGCGCCGCTGCAGAGAAGAGACGAAGCGAATGCGTCATGGATGCCTCTATAGGGATGGAAACATATCTGAACCGCATTGTAGTGTAGGTGAATTGCTCAGTTCAGAAAGATCTTGGAAGCACAAACCTGGGGAGCAGCAAGAAAAGCAATTTTTGCTGACCTTTTCGCGCGCTGCATATATGACAGGCGACAAAACGCCGGGACCTTTTCTCCTCACCTCATCGAAGTCTTTGAAGACTTTGACTTTGCGCCATGGCTGCCGCGGAATTGTGCGAAGCGTTCCCTGTACGAATATGCCTAGAAGCGGAACAGCGAGGCTTACAGCGGGCGTTTTTTTTTGGAAAACCGACCCTTCGTTTTTCCGTCAGTATGAAGCGATGGAACGCTTACGATCATTTTGCGGAGACCTCCCTAGCTTGAGGAGATCCGATTTGTTTACATTGCAAGGGCAAGACCAAAAGTAAGAAATCGCATACAGCAGTCAAATGTTTACAACGTTTTATCTGAGTGTTGCATATGAGCAAACTGCATTATTTAAGCGTTAACACTACCCATTCCAATCATTAAAGTTTACGCATTTAGACCGTTTTCAAAAAATCAACATAGGGTTTACCCCCCCCCCCATGATGTTGACACATCCATTCCTACACTCCCGTCAGTGCTTCGCGCACTTGTTCTGTTTATGGCGCGTAAACGCTGATGCAGAAAGAACCTCATTATTCTTGGAGTAAAAGAATGAATTGTAATTTCAAGGTGGTCTTCTCTAAAGCACGTGGTGCGCTGATGGTGGTTAACGAAGCCACATCGAGCGTCCAGGCTAAGGGTACAAAGACCGTTATCGCCGCCGCTGTCGCTGCGCTCTCTCTCGGCGCAGGCGTGGCTTCGGCTGCCGGCGTGTAGTATGATTCCGCTGAAATCGGCTCGGGTGCTTCTTTGACGGTGACTGTTGATGGAAGCAATACCGTTCTCACACCGTCTGGTGTTGTTGGTACGAAGTCTGATGACACGACCGGTACGCTGACAAAGGACGATACCGTTACCGGTGCCTATACGCTCAGCGGCGGCGAACTGATCATCAACGGTACGACCTTTGGCGGGACGGTTGCCGCTGATACCGCTACCAAGAAGGCCAACGGTACGATTACTCTTAACGCTACCAACAAAGATGCTGTTGGCACGGGTGCCACCTACACAGGTCTTGAGGCTGGTACTTACAGCACCCTCAACCTTAACCTCAATGTCTTCAATGCCGCAGCGACAGGTGGTACTCCTGGCAGCGTGACGATTGGTGATGACAACAAGAACCTTACACTCAAGGCTGGTACTCTCACGACGGGCACTATTGCTTCTTCCGTCTCAGGTTCTACGAACAAAGCCACTGCAGAAATTAAAGGCAATACTCTCGCATTCGGTGTTCCTGCTGACACTGTTGGCACCAACAAAGAACCCAGTGCCACCAACCCCGGTTCTGCTTACGATTTCGACAATGCCGCTGACGTTCAGCTTAAAGTTACGGCTGCCGACACTGTTACGTTCAATAAGGGTACGATCTCCAATGCCGGCACGATGACGGTTTCCGGCACGAACGGTGTGACCGTTGAGAAAGAGGTCTCGATCGCCAATACGGGCGACCTGACCTTCAAAGATGATGCGAAAGTTGACTTCAACGCCGACTACACCGCTACCGCCGGCCGCCTCTTCATCGAATCCAAAGCTAATACCATTAGCGGCAATATCACTGCTGATTCTTTGAAGTTCGGTACTGCCATTAATGATACGACTACGACCAAGGAAACCAATCAGGTCGTCATCACGGCTACGAATTCCGGCAAGAACACCATCAAATACGGCAGCACTGTTGACGTCAAGGCTCTCACGGTTGAAGATGCCGCTACTACCATCAACGGCACCCTGAAGGCTGCGGCCACTGCCGTCACTGATAAGACGACTGCTGGTCTCACGGTGGTGGACACGATTGGGACAACTGGGAAGAAGCAGTATGCTGCCGTCTCCCTCGGTGACATTACCGTTGGCAGCGCTGCGAGCGGTGCACAGGGCAATACTTCCTTCACTCTGACGAACCAAGCCGAGAATGCTGTTGAAGCCTCTTCCCTCACGGTTGTTAAGAACTCGACAACTGCCAACACCTTCGCGCTCAACGCCGGTAAGTTCTCTGTCGGCAAGCTCACCAATCAGGGTGAAGTGACCCTCAAAGCCGGTGAATTCTCCCTCACGGGCGAAGGCTCCAACGCTTCGGGTGCTAAGATCAATCTCGCTGACACCGCGACTGCCTCCCTCGTCATTGCTGAAGGCGCTTCTCTCCAGAACCAGGGTGATATCACTGGTACAGACAACACCAAAGGCAAGATCAAGGTTAACGGTACGCTGACGAATGCACCTGCGGTTACGGGTACTACTCCGGTTCGGGCCGGCACCATCACGGCCGCCGCTGTTGAAGTTGACGGCGTTCTTTCGACCGCGCTGGATACGACCTACGACGTAACGACGACGACGATCAATACTGCTGGTGAACTCCAGACTTCGTATAACGCTCGTCTTGACGGTAAGACGCCGTCTACATCCGATGTGGCGGATGCTCTTTCGATTTCCAAGCAGATCGACCTTGCAGGCAAGATCACTGTTGCCGGCGTTGAAGTTCAGAAATACATCGTCGCTGCCGGCGGCACGTTCAATCTTAATTCTGATAAGACCTTCGACAATGTGCAGGTTGCTGGTACATTTGCAACCAAAGATGCCGACGTCACCCTCTCGGTCCTCGATGTGAAGAATGGCGGTACGGCTACCGTCGATAGCGGCACGCTCAACGTCACGACGCTTAAGACCGCTGCGGCCAATGCCGTCACCGTCAAAGATGGCTCGCTCGCGACTTCGCTTTCCGGTCTCGGTCTGAAGTACGACGCTACAGCAGGGGTTGACAAAGCCGGTACGGCTGATACGGTTGCTGCCGGCTCCATCGTTCTCAATACGGGCTCTCTTTTCGACGTTGATCTTGGTTCCGTCGCGGAAGTATCTGCGAGCAAGATCTCCAAGCTGACGGGGCTGGTTGGATCTTCTGTCGGTCTCATTGACATCGGCGCTACCAAGATCACCGAAGTTGACAAGGCCATCAAAGACGGAAAGATCTCGTGGAGTGCTCTCTCCGCGCTCACGGGTATCGCCGGCGTGACCAACGACAGTCTCAAGTCTGTTACCGTTACGGGCCTCGATGAAGTTAAGGATCATGACGCTATCTACGGCGCTATCGAACAAACTGACGATACGTCAGCGTTGAATATCAATGGCGTCAGTCTTACGCTGACTGGCACGGGTAACCTCGTTTCCTACACGGACACGAAGGTCAATCCGAAGGTCACAAAGCTCAGCGACATTACGTTTACTGACGACAATTCCGAACTCGTCACCACCGGCGAAGGCGCTCAGATCGGTAAGGTTGGTAATGATGTTGCGAAGGGCTCCCTTTACGTCAAGTCTGGCGATCTGACTGCTAACGGCGACGTTACGGTTAAGAGCCTCGAAGTTGAATCTGGTGCCAAGCTCTCGATTGCCGATAATAAGGACGGCAATGGTTATGCCGTTACGACCGGTGACGAGAAAGCGCTGATCTCCGGTGAACTCGCTGCTGCCAACAGCGACGTGACGTTTGGTTCGACGGCAACGGCCACCTATGACACGGATGGTGCTGTCTCCTCGTTCGGCAATGTCAACAAAGTCACCGGCAAGCTTGCTGCCAAGACTTTGATGCTTGCGGGCGATATGCTTGTCAATCAGGGCGGTACCGTCGAAGCTGGTAAACTCGATGCCAATGGCAAGACTGTCTTTGTCGGCGACTCTGCTAGCGCCGGTTCCCTCTCGGTAGGTGAACTTACTGCCGGCAGCATTTACGCCGATCCGACTTGGAAGGAAGACGGCTCTGCCGCCGCGGTTTCCCTTGTTGCGGTGAAGAAAGCTGCAGACAACAATACCCTCGTTGAAGCTGACCGCTCCTCGATCGTTTCTGTCGGTACGAATGACGTCGCCGCCGGTACGACCGCTTTCGCCAAGACGGGCTTCACGCTCGCCAAGACGGATGCCGCTAAGAAAGAGTATTCGATCAATACCAAGACCGTTAACTCCGTCGTCTACGCTGAAGGCCTTCAGTATGCTGGTAATGTCCATGCCGGCAACGACAATGCGAACGTTTCCATCGGTGCTAACTCGATGCTCTTGATCGATGCAACTAAGGTTGATGCTACGGGTGAGAAGTCGGTTTTCGTCCAAGGTGTCAGCATGGCTGAAAACTCCGTTCTCTACGTTGACAACGTTAAGAACGGCGACAAGATCAGTCTGACAGCTACCACACAGCGTGACTCTATCAAAGCAGATCTCGTTCATGAAGGCGATCTGCTGATGGGAGCTAATGAAGATAAGTTCACGGACGGCGTGCTTGAATTCGGCATGCACGACAAAGCTGACGTGGTCGATAAGCTCGGCAACGTTGCTGGTCTCGATGCGATCTACGGCATGTATGAAAACGGTGAAAATGTCGGCAACACCAACGCCCAGTTCTTCCGTGATCTCATGTCGTCGCAGACCTCCAGCGCCTATGACAGCGCTGCCGGTGAATGGAACTTCCAGACCATCCGCACGACTCTGAACGACGTCGCCGCCATCGGTGCCACGACGGGTGCTCAGGCCGTGACGATGGATGCCGTCAACCAGATGGCTGACACCGTTGCTGCTCGTACGTCCATCCTCACGCAGCGCGCTCAGGGCGTCAATGTGTGGGTCGACGTCAACGGCGGCCGCTTCGAAGGCAAGAAGGTCATGGATGGTGCGGGCTACTCGTCCGACATCTATGCCGGCACCCTCGGCGCCGACTACCAGTTCGCCAACGGCGCCGTGCTCGGCGCTGCGCTGACGATCGGCACGGCCGACACCGACAGCAAGGGCACCACCGCCAAGACCTCGATGGATTCCGACCTCGTCGGCTTCTCCGTCTACGGTTCGAAGACGTTTGCGGACATCTGGAACGTTGCCGGCGATATCGGCTACCTTCAGGCTTCCAACGACGTCACGGAATCGGGCTACGGCTTCGGCGACTTCTCTGAAGACGTCAATGCCTTCACGCTCGGCGTGCGCGGTGAAGTGCTCACCAAGGCCGGTTCGGTCAACATCGTTCCGCACTTGGGTCTGCGCTACACGCGTCTGTCCACCGATAGCGTCAAGGCCGGCTTCAACACCGAAATCGACGATCAGAACATCTTCCAGATGCCTGTCGGCGTGACGGTCTCGGCCGACTTCGAAACCAGCGGCTGGACGATTGCTCCGAAGTTCGACCTCTCGGTCGTTCCGACCTTCGGCGACAAGGACGCTGATCTCAAGCTCGGCATCACTGGTGTCTCGGCTTCGGACGATCTCTCCGTGCGCGTCATCGACTCCAACCCGGTTCAGGCCACGCTCGGCGTCAGCGCGACGAACGGTGCCTGGGGCTTCGGCCTCAACTACAAGCTGGGTGTGGGCTCCGACGACCGCATGAACAACTCGTTCAACGCCAACGTCCGCTACGCCTTCTAAAAGGCTTGTACCGCGGTTCTGATCGGGCGGTCCGGAGACCGCCCGTCAGGATGCGCGCAGCGCTCCCGGGCTTCCTTCCCGTCGTGCTCCAAGGGCGGCGGGAAGCCCTCTCGGAGCGCATCCACAGGCCTTCCGGGAGTGATCCCTGAAGGAGCCTCGCAAAGAGGCAATTGGAACCCGTCTCTCGCAGCAGTGCGCGGGACGGGTTTCTTTTTGCCTGCATTTTCCGGTCGGAGAGAATGATGAAGAAGAGTAGAGCTGAAACCTCGGGCGCTTTGTCGGGTGAGTTTGCCGATCGCGTGCGCCCTCCGTATGCGTCAGATGAAAAGCGCCGGCAGGCCGCAGAGCTCTTTGAGCATGGAATTGGCTACCAGCGCGCTTCACGCATTTTGGATCTGCCCGCCAATACGCTGCGGGATTGGGCCAGAGCATGGCGTGCGGGGAAGTTCCGCACCACCATCTCGCCGCATCTCTATCGCTATTCGGATGCCGTCAAGCGAAAAGCCGTGCGCATGCGCCAAAAAGGACACACCTGGCATGAGATTGCGGAAGCTACGGGGGTCGGTGCGAGCACCTGCAAGCGGTGGATGGATAAACTCGGCCAGTCAGCAGCCAAGGGCCGTGCGGATGAAAACAGACCCTAAGCAGCGCAAAAAAATCAACGGAAACGAGCTTCAAGCGAGAGGTCAGGGCAGCCAACGGCAGGGTTGCCGTGCGGTGCTGCCGGACTCTATTTTTTCGTTCAGCAGGATGATTTCGGATCCGTTTTGGGGTGAGCCCTGTCCGCCGAAGGGGTGGTCAGCGGCTGACTGCTCCCAGATGCTTTCTTTGGCTTGACGTTCGAAGCCTTGGGGGCTTCATCGTTGGTGCCTTGAATGCCCGTTGTTTCGCTCTGCGGCTGCACGCCAAAAATCATGGTTAAGTAGCCCTTGAAATATTCTTCAAGGTTAAGCGGCATCACCTTGTCGATGATCCCTGCCCAGAAAATGCCCTGCATGACGGGCGCCATGAGCACCATGGGGTACTTCTTCACGAAGTCGGGGACATTGGAGGCTTCAATTTCCGTTCGAAGCGGGCTGCCCGGCGAGAAGTGAGGAATCAGAAATTTTTCGTAGATCGGACGAGTGAGCTCGGGGCGGTGGAGGCCTTCAGACCAGACAACACGCAGGATTCGAGCCAGCCGTCCGTGACCATTGTCGGCGAGGAGCCCGGCTTCCGTTCGCCAAAGTCTTTCAATCAACGGCAGCGATGCGTGTTCGCTCGGCTGATCGAATTCTTTTTGGATTAGGACAGCGACTTCTTCGGCGAGCCCCAGCAGCAGCGCTTCCTTTCCCTTGAAGTAGCCGTAGATGGTGCCTTTAGAGACGCCGGCCCGATGTGCGGAGGCTTCGACAAGCGCGGCCGAAAAACCTTTTGCTTCAAATTCGTCGAGTGCTGCATTGAGAATGCTTCTGCGGCGGTCTTCAGATTTTTTAGCCATATGCGTTGTCCAGTAAGCCCGACGCCGGCGTCTTGTCGGGAGGGGTCGGCAGTCTATTGAATCTTATGCCGGAAAAGCCAGGACGCCCAGGCAAGCGAGAGCACACCGGCTAATACGATCGGGATGAGAGAAGGAACAAGATCAGCGAAGCCGGCATTTTCGAAGTAAATCGCCCGAAGCGCCACAATGGCATGCCTCAGGGGATTGATAAGCGTCAGAGTCTGCAGCCATTCGGGCATCGCACGGATCGAAGTGAAGAGTCCCGAAAGGATAACGCACGGCAGCAGGAAGAAAATCACCATCACCATGGACTGCTGAATGTTGTTCGCCAAGGCAGAAATAGCGAGTCCCACGCCAACGAAGCATAGCGATATGCCGACGATGAAAAGGCCGAGCGTCAGGTAAGAACCCGCGAAGGGCAGTTCGAACCAGAATAGCCCGATCAGGAAAATCGCGAGCGCCTGCAGACAGGCGATGATCGTGGGCGGTACGGCTTTGCCGGCCAGAATTTCAAGTGAGGAGGCGGGCGTCATGAGCATCATGTCAAACGATCCTTCCTCACGTTCGCGGGCAACGGAGAGTCCTGACAAAAGCAACACCTGCAGCATGGAAAGCATAATCGTAAGCGACGGAATGATGGCGTAGCGCGTAATGCCGTTCTCATTCCAGCGGTAGCGCTCAACGACGGCAAAAGCGGAGGATCTGCCGCGGTCAGCATTGATCTGGGCAACGATGCTGTTCACGTAGCCCATGGCAACGCCGGCCGTCGTGGAGTTTCTGGCGTCTGCGGCGGCGAACACCTGACCGTTCTTTTCAAAATCCGGCGGGAAGTAGAGACCAAGGAGCGCTGTGCTCGACGAGATCGTTTCTTCAAATTCGCCGAGCGACCGCGGTGCGGCCTTGAGTTCGAAAATACCGGTTCCGGTTATTCGGCGCACGACTTCCATGGAGCTCGAGGAGTGCGAAGCGTCGTAGTAGGTCCAGGGGACGCGCTCGAGGTTGAAGGTGGCGCCGTAGCCAAAGAGAACGGCCTGCACAATGACGGGAACAACGAGAATGAAGCGTGAGCCCTTGTCCTTTAAGAGCGCGACGAATTCCTTCCCGGCAATGGCAATGATGCGGTTCATCGAGGCCCAAAGCGCATCAAGGAGCTGAAAGCGGTTCGAGCGGGTCATGATGCGGCCTTTTTGGGGGAGTGCTTAGCTTCAA
>ERZ773237.2532-NODE-2532-length-12156-cov-3.816296_pt1 | contig 12156 bp, 17 predicted proteins | sample MGYA00580990_ERZ773237 | MGnify/ENA primary metagenome ERZ773237 (study PRJEB29015, sample SAMEA2737749) | human gut metagenome | biome: human gut; feature: human-associated habitat; material: faeces | place: China | collected 2012 ...
AGCCGCCATGAGAAAGCAGCAGATCAGGATCAAAACGCAGTGTTCCTTCTTCATGAAAATACCAGTCCTTTCCTCACGATCTGTTTATCAAACGAAATGGCTGCATCCTTTTCCTCATCTCCCGCAAAAAAGCCAGCGGCTGTGCCGCTGGCTTTCAGACGTTCTCGTTTTTCGGGTGAAAATGTTCCCACACCGCCTGGGCGGCGGCCCGGGGCACCACGGCGGCAAGGGTCTCCACATCCGCCTCCCGGATGGCCTTGATGGTGCCGAAGTGTTTCCGCCCGCCGCTTCTCGCCCACACCGGGGATACCGTCCAGGGCGGAGCGGGTGGCGCTTTTGCTGTGGCTCTCGTGGTGGTAGGTGATGGCAAAGCGGTGGGTCTCCTCCTGGATCTGGCCGATGAGGGAGAACACCGCCTGCTGGGTGACGATGCCGATCTCCCGGCCCTCCGGCGTCACCAGGGCCCGGGTTCGGTGGCGGTCGTCCTTCACCATGCCGAAGATGGGCACATCCACGCCGAATTCCCAGGCCACCGTCTGCGCTGCCCGGGCGTGGGTCTCGCCGCCGTCGATCAGAAACACGTCCGGCAGGGGCAGAAACTTCTCGTCCCCATCCGCTGCCCGCTGGAGCCGTCGGCGCAGCACCTCCTGCATGGAGGCGTAGTCATCCGGATGTCCCTCCAAAGACTGGATGCGGAAACGGCGGTAAGCGGACTTCAGCGGCCGGGTGCCGCTGTATACCACCATAGAGGCCACGATGTCGCTCTTTCCCGTGTTGGAGATGTCGAAGGACTCCATCCGCTTCGGAGGCTCCGGCAGATTCAGCATCTTCCCCAGCAGCTCCAGGGTGTAGGCAGTCCGCTCCTCCACGGTGGTGGCTCGCTCTGTCTCCTCCTGGGCGTTCCGCTGGGCCATGGCCCGCAGCTCCGCCTTCTCTCCCCGCTGGGGCACGTGGACCCATACCTTGTGGCCCGCCCGCTTCGTCAGGACCTCCGACAGCTCTTCGCAGTCCTCCGTCTCCATGGGCAGCAGGATCTCGTGGGGCAGGATGGCCCGGGGAAGGTAGTACTGGGCCGTCAGGGCGGAGAGCATCTCGGCCTCCGACTCCTCGTTGGGGGCGGAGAACAGCTCCGTCTCCCGGCCGGCCAGATTTCCCTCCTCCATGTGGAGAATGGCGTAACAGCTCTTGCCGGATCCCCGGTACAGTCCCCAGATGTCCGTATCGGCACAGAGGCCCGCGATCACCGTCTGCTTTTTGCTGAGGGCACCGATGGCGTTAATCCGGTCCCGGAGCAGCGCCGCCTGCTCGAAGTGGAGGGCCTCCGCCTCCGCCTCCATCTCGGCGGTCATGTCCCGGAGCAGCTGCTTGCTCCTCCCCTCCAGCAGCTGCACCGCCTGCTCGATCCGGCGGTTATACGCTTCTGCTGTCATCTCCGGCCGGCAGAATCCGTCGCACCGGCCCATGTGGAAGTTCAGACAGGGGCGCTCTGCCCCGATATCCCGTGGGAATTTCCGGCTGCAGGTAGGCAACCGCAGGGCCACACACACCGCGTCCAGGGCCTGGCGGGTCTCGAACCGACCGCCGAAGGGCCCAAAGTACCGGGCGGAGTCATTGGCCATCTTGTTCACCAGGGAGAAGCGGGGGTATGCCTCTTTGGACAGGCGGACGAAGGGGTACCCCTTGTCGTCCTTCAGCAGGATGTTGTAGCGGGGCATGTGCCGCTTGATAAGGGAGTTCTCCAGCACCAGGGCCTCGAACTCGCTGGTGACGAAGATGGTGTCGAAGCGGTCCACCTGAGACACCATGTTCCGCGTCTTGGCGGTGTGGGAGGCGCTGTCCTGGAAATACTGGCTCACCCGGTTTTTCAGCTTCTTGGCCTTGCCCACGTAGATGACCCTGCCTGTTTTATCCATCATCAAATAGACGCCCGGCACCAGTGGCAGGTCGTTGGCCTTCTCCCGCAGCTCTTCCTTTGTCACGCCCGCCGCCTCCTCGCATAAAAGATACACGGCCTTGCGCGCCGCAGGGCCGTGTCGTACTTCCTGTATCGAATGTGTTATTCGCCGAAGTTGTCCTTGACCAGTTCCACCAACGCCTCGACAGCCTCTTTCTCATCGGCGCCGTCGGCGATCAACGTAATGGTGGTGCCCTTCACGATGCCCAGGGACAAAACGCCCAGCAGGCTCTTGGCGTTGACACGGCGGTCTTCCTTTTCGACCCAGATGCCGCTCTTGAATTCGTTGGCCTTCTGGATGAAGAAAGTAGCAGGTCTAGCGTGCAGGCCCACTTCGTTGTTAACGGTAATCTCCTGTGTATACATGATACAGCTCTCCTTTTCTATACCAAGTCATTTCAGCAGCTTCCATACATCAGACAATATTCTTTTATTATCATACCTGCTTTTTCCCATATCGTCAACGGCGTTTTTCACAAACATTTTAAAATTTCCAGGAAACCGTACACAGTCTTTTCGTCTTTTAGCCTATCTTTCACAATTTTCCGGCAGTTACGCCCTCTTTTTTATCTATTTCTACAAGGGCGGCTGGAGACGCAGACAGGGGACCTCCCAAAAGGAGGTCCCCTGTGGACAGTGGGATCAATAGTTCTCGGCCTTCACCTGGAAGTAGGCCTGGGGGTGCTTGCACACCGGGCACACCGCCGGCGCGCTCTCGGCGATCTCCACATGGCCGCAGTTGCGGCAGAACCACATGACCTTCTCGCCCTTCTTGAAGACCTCGCCCTTCTTCAGGTTGTCCAGCAGCTTTAAGTACCGCTCCTCGTGGGTCTTCTCGATCTTGGCCACGCCCTCGAACTGGGCGGCCAGCGCCAGAAAGCCCTCCTCCTCGGCGGTCTTCGCCATCTCGGCGTACATCTTGGTCCATTCCTCGTTCTCGCCTGCAGCGGCAGCCACCAGGTTCTCCTCAGTGCTGCCGATGCCGTCCAGGGCCTTGAACCACAGCTTGGCGTGCTCCTTCTCATTCAGAGCGGTTTCCTGGAAGATGGCCGCGATCTGCTCGTAGCCCTCTTTCTTGGCCTTGCTGGCAAAATAGTCGTACTTGTTCCGGGCCTGGGACTCCCCGGCGAACGCGATCCACAGATTGGCTTCCGTCTTGCTGCCCTTCAGTTCCATGTGTCTGACTCCTTTCAAATTTTACAATTGTCTCTTTTTTCCTCTGGTCTATACTCATGCCGGCCGTCCTGTCCCGCACAGCGCGGGCAGTGTCCGGTGAATATCAGGGTGTGGCCCGTGACCACGCAGCCCCGGGCCGCAGCCAGACGGTCCAGCCTCTCGTCATAGGGCACAGTCTCCAGATCCAGCACAGCCCCGCAGGCGCGGCAGCGGAAATGGGTATGGGGCCGAGTCACCGCGTCAAAGCGGGTCACAGGGCCGTCCAGCTCTGTCAACCGCCCCTCCCGGGCCATCTGCTGGAGATTGCGGTACACGGTCCCCAGGCTCAGCCGGGGCATCTCCGGCTTCAGCTGCTGATAGACCATCTCCGCCGTGGGATGGGCGCGGCTCTCCAGCACAGTCTGGTAGATCCGCTCCCGCTGCTGGGAAAAACGCTGCGGCATAGGCTTTCTTCCTTAAATAGTAATAATTACTATTATTTATATATCATATCCTGCTGGAAAATGCAAGCACTTTTTCAAAATTCGGACAACATTCGACTGTCCGGCGCTGGCGGAAACTTCCGCTGCTAAATCCAGACGCCACGGAGACAATAACACCTGGGTATCGCGAAACAAACGCCCGCGCAAAGGGAGGTCAACCCATGAAAAGACAGTTTACGCTCTTGCTGGCCTCTGTCCTGGTGGTGTTTGCCCTGACCGCCTGCGGCGGCAACGACAAAGACACCAACCAAGATAACAACGGCCAAAACACGGTCGGAGAGGATATCCAGAACGCTGGCGAAGACATCATGGATGCCGGCGAGGACGTCCTGGCCCCCGACAACAACAACAACAACAATAATAATAGCAACAAGGACAACGGGACCGGCGATCACAAGAACGACCAGAACACCACCGACAGAGGTGACAGCGCCCTCACCGGCGGCGACACCACCGTGGAGGATGCCGTCACCAAGCAGAACAGCCGTCCCGGCGTATCCTACGGACAAATGCTGCGCAATGCCCGGGTCCACGATTCCGACGGGCTTCTGACGGACCATGAAAATGCCGCCAGCGGCCGCACAGCATAAAAACGGACAGAGAAGCGTTTTGCCTGCTTGAACAGGAAGACGGCGCGCAGAAAACACACAGGGCCGCGGCAACAGCTGCGGCCCTGTCTTTTTCCGAAAGGGCTTGGGAAGGTCCTTGCCTTTTCCAGGGAACATGGTACAATAAGGCAAAGCATACATTTCGTGGAAAAGGAGCCGCTATGAGCACTGTGAAAGAACCCCTCCACCCCCTGAGGACAGCCCGGTACCTGTGGCTGGGCATCCTTCTCTGCGCCCTGGTGGGCGGCGCCTGCTTTCTGGGCGGGCGGTGGTCCGCCGGCCGGTCTGAGACAGCGAAAATAGACACGGTCGTCCTGCAGAATCAGCTGTCGGAGATCCGGGAGCTGGCCACGGTCACCTACGCCTACACCAACATGGCCCAGTTCGAGAGCAGCAACGACTTCTACGGGGTGAAAATTCCCTTCACCACCAAGTCCTTCATTCTTACCTACGACGGCACCGTCAAGGCCGGGGTGGACCTGGACGGGGCGGAGGTGTCCGTCAGCGGCACCACGGTCACCATCACACTGCCGGAGGCGGAGATCCTCTCCCACGAGATCGATGAGGACAGCATGGAGGTGTTCGACGAGAAGACCTCCATCTTCAATCCCTTCACAGTGGAGGATTTCACCTCCTCGTATAATAGATTTACGGTTTGGATGCAATGGGAAACCGCATGAAACCCACTTGTTGTTCCACAAGCCATGTGGGATAATAAGGCCAGCAGACAGAGGGCGCAGATCACCTCCTTGAAGTACGGCTTCCGCTGAAAGAATTGCGCCTCTGTCTTTGCGGGTTGACGCGAATGAGCTGGATAGCGAGTATGCGCTGCATATCGAACGAGGTTGTGTCCCGCAAAGAAGCGTGAGGAAACTCTGTCTGAAATTTTGAAACGGGAGGTTTCGCCATGTTCTACTGTGGGATCGACATTGCCAAATACAAGCATGAGGCCACGGTCATCGATGAGGCTGGCACGGCCTTGCTGGACAGCATCTCCTTTTCCAACAGTAAGGAAGGCTGTGAAAAGCTGCTGGCGCTGTTCGAGCGGCTGGGTGTCTCCAATGATGGCCTGCTCATTGGCATGGAAGCTACCGGCCATTACTGGCTGAGTGTGTACGGGTATCTGTTGGAGCAGGGTTTTGAAATCAAGGTCATCAACCCTATCCAGTCCGAGGCGTTTCGGAAGATGTATATCCGGCAGACGAAGAACGACCGAAAAGACAGCTTCATCATCGCCCAAATCATGCGCTTCGGGCAGTTCTCCGCCACGAACCTGTCGGAAGAGACGATTGTGGCGCTGCGGCAGTTGAGCCGGTACCGGCTGGCCCTGGTGGACACCTGTGGAGACTGCAAGCGCCGGGTCATTGCCTTGCTGGATCAGGTCTTCCCGGAGTATGACGCGCTGTTTTCAGATACCTTTGGCGTTACCTCGAAAGAAGTCCTCTCCCAATATCCTACACCTGAGGACCTGTTGACTGTCTCCACCAGGAAACTCTCCAATCTTTTGGAGAAAACCAGTCACGGCCGGTTAGGAAAAGAGAAAGCTGAACAGTTGAAAGCAGCGGCAGCCAATTCCTTCGGCGTGAGCTTTGCCAGAGATGCCTTTGCTTTCCAAATCAGACAGCTCGTTGAGCAGATGGAGTTTCTGGAAAGACAGGTCACGGAGTTGGAGGCTCAGATCTCCTCCCTGCTGAAACAGACCGGCAGCTACATCACCACGATTCCAGGCATTGGAGACACCCTGGGTGCCATCATTCTCAGTGAGATCGGGGATATTCACCGCTTCAACGCCCCCAATAAACTGGTCGCTTTCGCAGGACTGGATGTTAGAGTCACACAGTCTGGTGAGTTCACCGGCACCCGGCAGAAAATCTCCAAGCGCGGCTCACCGTATCTCCGGCGGGCCATCTGGCTGGCTGCCTCCCGGGCGGCCTTTTGCGACCCTATCCTCTCGGAGTACTATCAGTCCCTCCGGGCCCGTGGCAAGCATCATCTCACCGCTATCGGCGCCGTCTCCCGTAAGCTCTGCAACATTATTTTCGCTATCCTCAGTGAGGACCGCCCCTATGAGGCCATCCCACCAAAAGAGATTCGACACCATTCGGCAGATTTCACAATGTGAATGCCGCCTGCATAGAACTTTTGTAAAAGTTGGGATATTCTTCCACCAGCATATTTTGGAGGAGGAATTTTCCATGTTTATGAGACGGATTCCCACACAGGAGCAACGTTATATCCTCGCGGACTTGCTCCGTCACGGACGGGAGGCACAAGACCTAACTCAACAGCAGATTTCCGACCTTTTAGACTGCTCTCTCCATTGGGTCAATGATATGGAACAAGGTAAATGTGACCCGAGCTGGCGGGATGCTTTCCACTATGCGGCTATTATCAAGCTTGATCCCATCGTCTTTGCAGAGGAGGCCGGACTTCGTGTTTCAATACCTTCCTTTCGAAAATGAGGCATATTCTCCGTATATCGGCAAATATCGAACCTTTGGACTGCGTGTTTTGCTGTCTCAGAATGGCCTTGAGAAAGAAGTTATACTTTTGCCGGATATCTCCTCAGATTTTTCCTTTGTGCTGCACCTTGCCGGTCTTCTTACCAGAAAACAGCTCGATCCTATTCATCTTTTGGATGTGATCGAAGATTCTCTTTGAGTGATTCTTCTGCGCCTTTCCTTGGCTCACGGGAGCGTGAGCCTTTTGCTGTTGCCCTTTTCATCCCTCATCTTATCTCTGACTTTTTTCATTTTCCTCTTGACTTTTTATAGCTGGTCTTCCAGTCGGATCAGAAGGCAGCCATGGAGGAAAAGGCCCTGTCCCGCGGGCTTCTGGCGGAGGCTCGCGCCAAAGCCGTCTCCAGCGTAGAGCAGCTGTTTGCCGCCGCACTGCCGGACACATACACCGTCACGGTCCAATAAAAAACAGAGGCGGAGCCGCGGCTCCGCCTCTTCTCATGCCAGGATATAGTCCCCCAGGGCCTCCGGCGTGTCCGCCAGATGGTCCGCCCCGGCGTCCTCCAGCTCCTGCCGGCTCCGAAATCCCCAGGTGACGCCGCAGGCCGTCAGGCCGCCGTTGTGGGCCGTTTGCATATCCACGCCGCTGTCTCCCACAAACAACGTCTCCTCCGGGCGCACTGCCAGGTCGGCCAGCAGAGCGTGGATGCCCGCCGGGTCCGGCTTCACCGGCACTCCCTTGACTTGGCCCCGCACCAGATGGAAGACACCGGGAAAGTAGTGTTCCACGATCTCCCGGCAAAAGCCGTCCGCCTTGTTGGAGTAAACCGCCAGGGTCACTCCCCGTCTCCCCAGCCGCTCCAGCAGTGCCGGGATGCCGTCATAGGGCCGTGTCTCGTCCATGTTGTGGGCGCCGTAATAGGCGGAAAACTGGGCGAGAGTATTGGCCAGCAGCAGGGGACTGCGGCTCTTCTCCGGAGAAAACCGCCGCACCAGATTGGGGATTCCATGGCCCACCATGGTCTTGAACTCCTCTGCGGAGTACTCCGGCCAGCCGTTCCGGCGGCAGACCCAGTTTCCGGCATTGGTCAGGTCCTGAATCGTGTCCAGCAGGGTGCCGTCCAGGTCAAAGATCACTGTATGATACATGGCCCGTCTCCTTTGTTCTTCGGTAAGATTGTTTTTATTTTATCAATTTCTCCGCACCGCTACAACTGGCATTCAAACCGAAAGGCGCGGTTTTCACCGCGCCTTTTTTATGAAAGTTTCCCGTCATTTCACAGGGGGCAGGGCTTCCAACCCTTCCCGGTCAGCAGAACACATTCCCGGAAACCCGCCGCTCTTGCCAGCTCCGCCGCCTGGCCGTAGCCGTACACGACCGTTTCCGGGCTGTGGGCGTCGGCGGTGAGGATGATCTGTCCTCCCATGCCCCGCCACTCCCGCAGAAGGAACACCGCCGGATAGGGCGTGTCCCGGTATCCCCGGGAGATGGCGCCGGTGTTGACCTCCAGCAGCGTGGCATCCGGATCCGTGTGGTGCAGGGCCTCCAGCGCCGCCGTGCGGCAGCGGGGATCGTCCTCGTCAAACAGGGCATTTCCCCGATTCAGCTTGGTCACCAGGTCAATGTGGCCCAGAATGGCGGGTCTTCTGTCCGCCATGGCGGCCACATCCCGGTAGTAGCCCTCTGTCAGGGCCAGCATATCGCCGCCGAACATCTGGTCCCGGCAGGCGATCAGCCGCTCCCGGTCCCAGTCTATGCCATGGTACTTCCCGGTCTTCGGGTCATAGAGGTTGTGGACGGAGCCGATCCAGTAGTCCGCCCAGTCCGGAACCAGCTGTGCGGACCGGCTGTCCTGCTCGATGCCCAGCAGGACCTCCATCCGGCCGGCGTATTCCTCCCGGAGGCGCAGCACCTGCTCCCGGTATTCCGCCGGATCGGTTGGCAGGACGTTGCCCGCGTCGTGGGGGATCTCCGTGTGGCTGTGGCCGGAGGCGCCGAAGAAGCGGACCCCTGCCGCATACGCGGCCGCAGCCATCTCCGCCAGGGTTCCCTTCCCGTCGCAGAGGACGGAGTGGGTGTGGACGGAGCAGCATTCCGGTGTCAGATTCATTGCATCCGCTCCTGCTTCACCTTGTGGTCGATGACATGGCGCTTCTCCAACTCCGCCGTCACGTCCTCCAGGGTGATGCCCATCTGGACCATCAGCACCATCACGTGGTAGGTCAGGTCGGCGATCTCGTAGATGGTCTCCTCCCTGTCCTCCTTGCGGCCGCCGATGATGACCTCGGTGCACTCCTCGCCCACCTTCTTCAGGATCTTGTCCAGGCCCTTTTCAAAGAGATAGGTGGTGTAGCTGCCCTCCTTGGGATCGGTCTTCCGCCCCTGGATCAGACGGTACAGGCCCTCATAGCTGAAAGCCTTCAGCTCCTCGGAGAGGTAGACCGGCCGGAAGAAGCAGCTCTCCGCGCCGGTGTGGCAGGCGGGGCCGTCCTTCACCACCTCCACCACCAGGGCGTCCTTGTCACAGTCCGCGGTGATGGACACCACATGCTGGACGTTGCCGGAGGTCTCCCCCTTGCGCCAGAGCTGCTGGCGGCTGCGGGAGAAGAAGCAGGTCCGGCCCTCGTCAATGGTGATGGCCAGGCTCTCTGCGTTCATGTAGGCCAGGGTCAGGACCTCCTTGGTGTAGTGGTCCTGGACGATGGCGGGGATCAGGCCGTTTGCGTCAAATTTCAAATCCATGGTGCTGTCTCCTTTTCTTGGGTATGCCGCCCGTGGGCGGCTGGGACTCCGCTTCCCGTCCGGGACCGGGCGTTCTGTCAGATCCGCATCTCCACGCCTTGCGCCCGCAGATAGTGCTTCAGCTCCTTGATATCCACCTGCCGGGTGTGGAAGATGGACGCCGCCAGCCCCGCATCGATGCCGGGGTGGGTGAAGAGCTGGGCAAAGTCCTCCATTTTCCCGGCGCCGCCGCTGGCGATGATGGGCACGCTCACCCGTGATGCCAGGGCGTCCAGCATCTCCAGGTCAAAGCCCTGCTTGACGCCGTCGGTGTCGATGGAGTTCAACACGATCTCCCCGGCGCCGTCGGCCACGCCCCGGGCGGCCCACTCCATAGCGTCGATGCCGGTGTCCTCCCGGCCGCCCTTGGCGAAGAGGCGGAACTGCCCGTCCACCCGCTTCACGTCCATACTGAGCACCACGCACTGGTCGCCGTACTTCTTGGCTGCCGCGCCGATGATGGCGGGGTCCGCGATGGCGCCGGAGTTGACGCTCACCTTGTCGGCGCCGCATTTCAAGACCCGGTCAAAGTCCTCCAGCGTCCGGATGCCGCCCCCTACCGTCAGGGGAATGAAAATCTCGCCCGCAACCCGCCGCAGGATGTCCGTAAACAGGTTCCGGCCCTCCGCAGAGGCGGTGATGTCATAGAATACCAGCTCGTCCGCCCCGGATTCGTTGTAGAACCGGGCCATCTCCACCGGGTCTGCCATATCCCGCAGACCCTCAAAGTTGGTCCCCTTCACCACCCGGCCGTCCTTCACGTCCAGGCAGGGGATGATCCGCCTAGCTAACATGCGCCCACCTCCCGGATGACCGTTTTTAAATCCAGACGGCCCGTGTACAGGGCCTTGCCCAGAATGGCGGCTTTGGTCCCGATCTTCCGGAGCTCCCGCAGCTCCTCCAGACTGCTGACGCCGCCGGAGGCGGTGATGTCCAGGCCCTCAATTTTTGCCAGCTCCCGGTAGAGCGCCAGATTGGTGCCCTGTTCCGCCCCATCCCGGCTGATGTCCGTATAGATGACGGTCTGGACGCCCGCGTCCCGGAGGCGGCGGCAAAAGTCCACGCCCTTTTCCGCAGACAGCTCCTTCCAGCCGCTGACGGCCACGTAGCCGTCCCGGGCGTCCACCCCCACGGCGATCCGGTCGCCGTATGTTTGGGCCATCCGCTCCGTGAAGTCGAAATCCTTCACCGCGATGGTGCCCAGGATGCACCGGCCCACACCCAGATCCAGGTACCGGCGGATGCGGTCCTCGTCCCGGATTCCGCCGCCCACCTCGATGTAGAGGCCACCCTGTCCGGCAATGGCGGCGATGGTGTCAAAGTTGGCCAGGGTGCCGTCCTTGGCGCCGTCCAGGTCCACCACATGGAGGTATCCGGCACCGGCAGCGATGAAGTCCCGGGCCACGGCGCAGGGGTCCTGGGCGTAGACCGTCTCTTTGTCATAGTCTCCCTGATACAGGCGGACCACCTGTCCGCCCCGCAGGTCAATGGCGGGAAAAATCTGCATAGACCACGTCTCCTCTGTCAATCTTTGTTCTTGTTGTCCAGAAGCACCAGCACCAGACCGATGATCCCACAGAGCAGACTGGCCCAGCCCCAAAAGTCGCGTGGCGGATTGATAATCGGAATCCAAGGATCCCAAATCCCTACCAATCCCAGCAGAATGCCGAACAGAATCCAGGCAAAACCCAGCCAGATCCGCCTCATGCCGTCTCCTCCCAATCTAATTATAGGTGCTCCTTGCAGGAGAGCTCCTCCGCATCCAGCCGCAGGACGCACACGGCGTCCACCGCCGCGTCCGGAAAGGTCCAGTCCCCGCAGCAGGTAGCCTGGTGCATGATAGCCGCCAGACCCCGCCGCTTCTCTTCCGCCGTCTCCACCACGCGGATGGGGCCCTCGCCGATGACGCTTTGAAACGCGGCGGTGTAGCCGCAGGCCGCCTCCGCCCCCTGAAGCCGGTAGCCGGTGTCCAGCTCGAACCCGGCCCAGCCGTTTCGGCGGACCAGGTCCACCTTCCGCCCCTCCGCGGCGCCGTGGAAGTAAAAGACATGGCGGCCGCCCTCCACCGTGTGGCCGAAGTTCACCGGCACCACGTAGACGCCTCTGCCGTCCTGAAGGCCCAGGCGGCAGACTTCACATGCGTCGATGACCGCCCGGATCTTCTCCGGAGCCGTGACGGCCCTGTCCTGTCGTCTCATAGGTCTCATGGCATCCTCCCTCACAGTTCTGCAAAGGCCCGCAGCAGCCGCAGTCCCGTGTCCCCGGATTTCTCCGGGTGGAACTGGGTGCCGTAGACGTTTCCCCGGCGCACCACACCAGTGACATCCACATTGCCGTACCGGGACGCGGCCAGAGTGCCGGCGGCGCAGTCCCGGGCATAGAAGCTGTGGACGTAATACACATACTCTCCGTCCCGGACGTGGCGGAACAGGGGGTCGTCTTTCAAAATCTGCAAGCTGTTCCAGCCCATGTGGGGGACCTTCAGCGTCTTGTCCGTCAGGTCCCGGCGGAGGTCCACTACTTGGCCGGGCACCAGCCCCAGGCCGGGGTGCTCCCCGTACTCAAAGCTCTTGTCAAACAGCAGCTGCATCCCCAGGCAGATGCCCAGGAGAGGCTTCTTCTCCGCCTCCTCCTGAATCACCGGCACCAAGCCGGTGGCATCCAGCTTGGCGCGGGCGTCCCCAAAGGCGCCCAC
>ERZ773237.2549-NODE-2549-length-12095-cov-3.082558_pt1 | contig 12095 bp, 9 predicted proteins | sample MGYA00580990_ERZ773237 | MGnify/ENA primary metagenome ERZ773237 (study PRJEB29015, sample SAMEA2737749) | human gut metagenome | biome: human gut; feature: human-associated habitat; material: faeces | place: China | collected 2012 ...
ACCTGCACAAATGTGTTCTGCCACATAATCAAGTACTGCAATATTAATCTTGCTGCTTTCACGCATTCCCTGTAACTGTGCTTCATTTTTAATAATTTCCCGCGGTGGAACCTTATGAAATTTTCTTCTGTACATTTCAATTTTTTTATCAAAATCCATGTGGCATTCACCGTATAACTTTCCACTCTTGCACCAGCATGGCTGGTCCTTTGTCAGCTTTTTCAATTGTTTTCCTCTTTTCTTTTTATTTTTCTTTTCTGCTTTTCTAAAATCCGTTACTGCTGTAATGCCTCCACAATTGCCGGGAAAAACTGCTTCTTTCTGGATACGACACCCTGCAGCTTTACACAAGCATCCTTTACTTCTACGCCAAACGCCTGATAAATCACAGCATTGGCATTGTTACCCGCACAAAGTACCTCAGAGGATTCCGATACAATATCAGTGAGCAGAAAATAAACAATTCCCGCACTGTTATCCTGTACAACGCCCTGTATAAATTCTGCCAGACGCGGTTTTACTTTTTCTAACTCCTCCGCACTCATAGAATTAATCTGTCCGACACCAATTGCAACATTGTTAACGGAAAACTTTTTATAATCCTGATAAAAAATTTCTTTTGCAGATTTACCGGATAAATTGCTTCCGGCACGGAACATTTCCCGCCCATATGTTTCAATATCCAGCTCTGCCTTTTTTGCCAGCTGCATGCACGCTGCCACGTCATCCGACGTACACGTCGGTGATTTAAAAATCAATGTATCGGAAATGATTGCCGAACACAGCAGCGCCGCTGTATTTTTATCAATTTCCACCTGATTTTCCTGATACATATGATAAATAATCGTTGCCGTACTGCCAAGCGGCTGGTTTCTAAAAAATACTGGTGATACCGTCTGAATTGCCCCCAGCCGGTGATGGTCAATAATTTCAAGAATTTCCGCTGTTTCAACGCCATTGACTGCCTGACCCCTTTCGTTGTGGTCAACAAGAATCAATTTTTTCTTTCCTGCTCCCAGTAAATTTCTTCTGGAAATCATCCCCACATAATTGCCCTGTGTATCCTCGACCGGAAAATCCCGGTGGCGAAGCTTTGCCATAACCGTCTGGATATCTTCAATAAAGTCTTCTGTTTGAAATTTGACAATTCCTTCTTTTTCTTTCATCAGAAAACGTATCGGCATACTCTGGTTAATCAGTCTTGCTACCGTATATGTATCAAATTTAGTTGTAATTAACAGACAGTTGTGTTCCTTTGCCACTTTTGTGATGGTCTTTGACACCTGTGCGCCTTCACAGATAATCAGGCATCCTGCTTCCATTTCAATTGCGCACAGCTGTGCCTCATAGCGGTTCCCCAGAATAACAATATCCCCTGTCCCGATATAATTTTCCATCATATCCGGGTTGGCCGCCGCAATCACAACTTTTCCTTCTTTAAAAATACTGTCTGCTTCCCCTGCAACAACCGTTCCTTCCAATGTATCCACAATATTCTGATACCGTGTCTGGGCTGTTGCAAGAATGGTGCTGTCATAAACCTGAAAATACGATTTTGCTATATCTCCAATCGTAATCAACCCTTCCAGCACATTTTCTTTTGTTACCGGAAGTGTCACGACATTCTGCTCTTTCATCAGGGTCCACGCCGTTTTTACTGAAATCTCTTTAGAAACACCCGGTGTTTTTCGAATCTGGATATCCCGTACCTGTGGTCTGACATCCTTCATATATTCCGGCGGCTGTATCCCCAGTTTATCCATCACATACTGTGTTTCTTCATTCAAATGTCCTGCACGTTTAGCCACATAATGCTGTCCTGTTATTTTTTCTTTTAGTCTTGCATAACAAATTGCTGAGCATACAGAATCTGTATCCGGATTTTTATGTCCAATCACATAAACTGTTTCCTTTCCTTCCATATCCACCTCTCCACTTAAAAAACTGTTATAGCTGTACCGTTTCTACCTAACATACATACTATAACAGTTCTTTATGGTTTTCAACCGTTTTGTCTTTATTTTGTCTGTTTAATCTGTCTGTAAGCACGCTGCACTAATTTGTGAAAACAACAATCTTGGTCTTGTCTGTTTCTCCCAGACGTGCCAGCAGTTTTTGAAGATTCTCAACCGCTCTCTTATAAACATAAAATGCATCATATGTCTGCTGGAAGTAATCCATCGCACCCTGAATATCCTCGCGGTCTCTTGCTTCCCATGAAAGTGTTGCATATTTATGGATATTATTATGCGTTTCAATAACTTCTTTAAATTCTGCACTGCCTGTAATCTGCGGATTGGTCTGTGCCGCAATCCATTTACCGATTTTACAGGTCTTCGGATTATTCAGCTGTTCTTTTCTTAACCGCTCAAAATCAACGGCATTGTTATAAACTCTCCACATCAGGATAAAGTGGTCATTAATAAATACATCCAGCCAGTCCTGCTGTGTAATCTCAGCAAATCCACGTACCATATCACTTCTTGTTGTATCAATGTAACGTCCTATTTTATAGACATGCGTTCCCATTTCCGTACAGTCATCAGAAAGTTCTTTATAACTCTTGGAAATGCTTTCAATCTGCCTTGTAAAGTCTTTTGTTACGTCTGTCTGTGTATCAATATCCTCAAAAGCATTGTCAACACGATCCTTAATCTGATTCATCTGCTGATTCATCTGTCGGATTGATTCCAACGATTGTTCTACCTTTTCATTGCCCTCTGCAAGCTTGGAGGTTGTTTCATTCATGGAAAGTGCCAGTTCCCCGATATCCGTACGCAGTTCTGTCACATATTTAACAATGTCTTCTGCAGATTCCGCAGTATTGCCGGATAACTGTCTCACCTGATCAGCAACGACTGCAAAGCCCTTTCCTGCTTCTCCTGCTCTTGCAGCTTCAATCGATGCATTTAATGCCAGAAGATTACTCTGACTTGCAACCTTCTTTACCACATCGACAATTTCACCGATTTTATCAATCTTGCCCTGAAATTCCTGTACCTGTTCATTGATTGCCTGAATCTTTTCAGAAGACTCATTGACAACCTGTATGCTGTTGTTCATATTTTCCGTACTGCTGTCAGCTGTTGCAATAACATCATGTGTATTCTCACGGATATGTGACATTGCTTCCGAAATATTGTTAATAGATGTTTCCATGTCACGGCTTGCATTTTCCATATCCCGTATGGATTCTGTCTGGGACTGAACCTGATCTAATGTCTTTTTTACATAAGAGTTATCACCGATTGAACCCATTGCCTGATTCAGACGCATTACAAAATTGTTATTGGAACGCTTATATGCGTGTATCAGTTCATTAAACTTTTCTCCATATGCCGGATTCTGGAATGCGCTTGTATCAATATCCTCATAATTACCGCCAATCACGCCATCCATTGCCTGCATAAGCAACTGCAAGTCCTTTTCTTCTGAATAACCATTTGCTGTCTTTTTTCCAAACATATCTATTACCTCTCTGATTTGCTGTTATCTTAGTCGTATTTTATCACATAATAACAAAAAAAAATACTTATTTTTGCTTATTTTTTGCATATATTACAAAATCTTTTTCCGAATCCAGCGCAATTTCTTCCAGTTCCACAACGCTCCCAGTTTATTGTAAACCCAGTAGCCTGCATTTGCCGCCTTTTGCAGCAAAAAATTTGTCTCCTCTTCCATTTCTTTTAAAACACTGCCGCCCTGTGCCTGCACCCATCCTTCTTTAATTGCCCGGATTAAATCATTGTTGTTTGCAATTTTTTGTGTGAATTCTGTATATGCTGCCCCGACTACGCGCATCTTATGTGCATCCGACCCTGCCACTTTCGGCTTATGCAGACAGCCTGCCAGATTATCAGCACAGGCATTTGCCCACGGTCTGGTGCAGGCATTAAATGTTTCCACGAAATCAAATTTTTCCAGAAATTCATTGTGTTTTTTACCAAATCGCGTATTGGTAAATGCAAAAAATCCCGGTCCGTACGGATGTGCAAGTCCTAAAATACCACCTCTTTCATGCACAATTTTTTCTAACTGTGCCAGTGTCATTCCACGGATTTCCATAAAAGCATCATTTATACAGTCCGGCAGTACCGCAATCACATGACCGCCATCCCTTGTATCATACTCAATGCCCTTTAATACCGTAAACGGCTTTTCCAGATGCAGATTCTTTGCAATCTTTTCAAATTTGCGGTAGCCGTCATAGGAGTTGTGGTCTGTTACCAGCATTCCGTCAAAGCCTTCTTTTACCAGCTTCGTGATATATTCCTGAATCGGCACCTTTGCATCAATTGACCCCTCTTTTGTATGGCAATGCATATCCAGTTTCATTTTTATTCTCCATTCTGTATTTTTTAACATCAGTGTCAAAAACAAATTTTAACATTTATATTACCTATCATTATAAATCATTTGACAATTTCATAACCAGCTACACTATAACACAGCGCCACCTTTTTTTCCATATTTTTTCACTTTCCGGTCCCTTATTTCATATATTAAAATAACTCTGCTATCAAAGGATTTTGTTTATGAATTATCGGAACTGTCTTAAAATTTTATGCAGTATTTCTGTTGTCTGCCTGTGCTGTACATGTATGGGCTGCAGCAAAACAAAAAGCACCGGCAGCACATCTATCACTTTAAATGAAGTTGCGCACTCCGTTTTTTATGCACCACAGTACGTGGCAATTGAATTGGGATATTTTAAGGAAGAAGGCATTGACCTTACACTTGTAACCGGATTCGGCGCTGACAACGTTATGACTTCCCTGATTTCAGGTGATGCACAGATTGGCCTTATGGGTTCTGAATCTTCTATCTATGTATACGCACAGGGTGCATCGGATTACGCCGTCAATTTTGCCCAGTTGACACAGCGCGCCGGCAATTTTCTGGTATCCAGAACGGCAGAAGATGATTTTTCATGGGAAAACCTGCGCGGAAAAACGATTCTTGGCGGCAGGGCAGGTGGTATGCCACAGATGCTTTTGGAATATATTTTAGAAAAGAACGGACTGACTAAAGAAGACGTCAATATTATTCAAAACGTAGATTTCGGCTCAACTGCCGCGGCATTTTCGTCCGGCATTGCCGATTATACCGTGGAATTTGAACCGTCCGCAACACTTCTGGAACAGGAAAGCGCCGGATTTGTCGTGGCTTCTTTGGGCGTGGAAAGCGGCTATGTGCCGTATACTGCCTATTGTGCCAAAAAGAGCTTCCTTTCTAAAAACTCCGATGTGATTGCTGCCTTTACCAGAGCCATTCAAAAAGGGCTTGACTACTGTAATTCCCACTCCGCCGAAGAAATTGCTGCGGTAATTGCACCACAGTTTCCGGAAAATACCCAAAACGATATCGCCGTCATTGTTGCACGATATCAGAATCAGGACACATGGAAAACCGATACGGTATTTTCCAAAGAAAGTTTCACACTGCTGACTGATATTTTACGAAACTGCGGCGAGTCAGACACGGATGTTCCTTATGAAGACCTTGTCACCACAACATATTCCAAACAGGCAGCGGCCGAATCTGTTTCATATTAAGCCACATGTAAGATTTAACTCTGCCGCTTTTTCATTTCATGATTTAAAGTGCCGTCCGAGCCGTTCGCGGAATTTTTTGCTGTGCTTTGCATGCCTTTGAACCTGTAACCGCACCAGACGGCACATCACTACAAAGACCGGAACTGCTGCTGCCATTAAAATCCCCGTAACCATTACCCATACCGGTGACAACGGATACAATGCGAACAGCGGCTTTAAAAACAGCACACTGAATACTGCCCCGGATGCCATCAGTATACAGATGCCTGTTCTGATTTTATCCAGCGGCATACAGATTCTTATAAGTGCCGCCATTCCGACAGCCAGCAATATCATGATACACATTGTAGAAAGCTGCTCATGTCCGATGCCGGCACAATTTCCTGCAACGTTAAGCACTGCCAGCAGTATAAAATCCGTCAGTGCCGCAGGCAGTGCCAAAAGCACGACATTGGTCAGGAAATGTCCTTCTATGCGGCTTTTATCCGGCTGCATTGCCAGTAAAAATGCCGGTGTACCGATGGTGAATGTTCCCAAAAAAGACAACTGTGTCGGATACAGCGGATATTTACTGACTGCCACAAATGTAAACAGTGTCATCAGCATAGAAAACAGATTTTTCACCAGAAACAGCGAAGCAGATCGCTGGATATTGTTGACCACGCGTCTGCCCTCTAATACCACGGACGGCATCCTTGCAAAATCAGAATCCAAAAGAACAATCTGTGCCGCATTGGATGCCGCTTCACTGCCGGATGCCATCGCAATACTGCAGTCCGCTTCTTTTAATGCCAGCACATCATTGACACCGTCCCCTGTCATGGCAACAACATTGCCTGCTTTTTTGAGTGCCAAAAGAAGTTTCTTTTTCTGTTCCGGCGATACTCTGCCAAATACCGTATACACCGGTGCAGCTTTTTCCAGTTCTTCATCAGAAAGCTGTGAAACATCAATATATCTGTCTGCTTCTGCAATCCCTGCCTTTTTTGCAACTGCCGCCGCTGCTTTGGGATGATCGCCGGATATAACCTTAATACAGACGTCTTCTTTCTGAAAATATTCAAATGTTTCCCGCGCATCCCTTCGGATCGGATTACTCACTAAAATAAATGCAAGCGGTTCAAACAAATGCTGTTCTTCCCCATACCTGCCAAATGCAAGCACACGTACACCTTTGTCGATTTTATCCGAAATTTGCACGTCATATTTTCCGTAACGCTCTGCCAGAAGCCGCTCCGGCGCACCAATCAGATATAGTCCTTCTTCAAAACGTACACCGGAATATTTGCGCTGTGAAGAAAACGGAATGACTTTTTGTGCCTTTCGTTCACTTTTTCCGTCAAAATAGTCTTTTAATGCCTGCATCGTGATATTATCCGCATCCAGATTTGCTACAACATCTCCGATTAAGGCATGAAGCGAAGTTTCTTCTTCCTCTTTTGCCAGCGGAATAATTTCCCGGACAGACATTTTATTTTCCGTAATCGTTCCCGTCTTGTCCACACACAGGACATTGACCCGCGCCAGCGTTTCAACACATGCCATTTCATGAACCAGCACTTTTTTTCTGCCAAGGCGCATGACACTGACAACCAGTGCAATGCTCGCTAAAAGATACAGTCCTTCCGGTATCATACCGACCAGTGATGCAATCATGGATACGACACTTTCCTGTATGGTCGAACCAATGACAAAATGCTGCTGCAAAAACAGCAGCATTCCAATCGGTATAATAACAATGCCAATAATACGCACCAGACGGTCTAAGGAACGCATCATTTCCGTCTGTGTATTTTTACGCGATGCTTTTGCTTCTAACATCAGCTGTGCCGCAAAAGATGACAGTCCCACTTTTGTAAGTGTCGCATATCCTTTTCCTGAAACAACAAAACTGCCGGAATACAGTATATCGCCCGGATTTTTTACCACTTCATCCGCTTCACCTGTAATCAATGCTTCATTGACACGCAGACTGCCTTTCTCAACAACTGCATCTGCACAAATCTGGTTTCCTGCCTGAAAAACGCAAAGGTCTCCAAGCACCAGCTGTTCTGAATCCACCTGCAGCATCTGCCCGCTACGCACAACCTGCGTTTTGGGTTCATTCATCAGTGTCAGCCTGTCTAACACCCGTTTTGCCCGGATTTCCTGAACAATGCCAATCATTGTATTGCACACAATAATAGGCAAAAAGGTCATATTTACATATGACCTTACAAAAACTAACAATGCCGTAAACACTGCAAATATGAAGTTAAAGTATGTAAAAATGTTACCGGCAATAATCTGTCCGACAGATTTGGACTGATTTTTCACCTGTACATTTCCATAACCGGCATACAGCCTTTTTTGTGCTTCTTCGCAGCTTAATCCACGGTTTTCATTAGTCATCTGAATATTCAATCTCCTTACCCGCAACGCGGAACGTATAATAAATAGTGACTGCAAAAATAACCAGCTTTACAGCAAAGCTTACTGCTATGCTTGCAACGGATTCCTGATTATAAAGCTGGAATGAAATCATCGCAAAAAATGTCACTGCCGCTGTAACGCCGTACCACCATTTTGCCAGATTTCCTTTAATAACTCCAAAAATCACATTCATTAATGCGATATTTAAAACCATATCGAGAATACAGTTGACACCCAGTAACAGCCATAAAACGGATGGTGTTGTAAACAGTGCCGAAACCGTTTCATAGGTTGTTGTCACCTCTTCCGCCGCCAGCTGTGCCAGCATATCCTGTGCCTGTCCTGCCTGGATTGCGGTACACCACGTAATGTAGGAAATCGCTGTCATACCGTATAAAAGGCTGTCGCCGATTGAAAGACCGATTCCTGCAAGATAGACATCGCCTTTACGCTCAAAACGTTCATTTAACATATAGCCGGTAACAACTCTTGCTGCTGTAAATCCGGCTGTCGCAAACAGCGCATATACAATATTATACGTTGCCGGGTTGTTATAAAAAGTATTGTCTATACTCGGTATCAGTGCCAGCGCCGATGTTGCCAGATTGGCAAAAATAAATACAAAAACGGCATAGGCAATCACACCTAAAATCCCCGGCATAACTCTTGCTTTCCATCTTTTCATAATGACAACTACAAGTACAATAATTGCCGAAAGCATAAGAATTCCACCCGCCGAGAGCATGGATGACGTTCCTGCCGGCAGGGTCTGTGTCAAATCAATTGTTTCCATAAAATCTCCATTCCGCCGTTTCCATCTGCCACGGCTTTTTATCTTTCTTAATCATATCATTTCTGTCTGTAAAAGCCAATAAAATATCTATTAAAGTTTGTTCTGTACAGACGAAAAGAGCAGCCACATAGCTGCGGCTGCTCCTCTCATAATCTTAATTGCATAACAATATATCTTTTTTAATAACGAAATGTATATTTAAAAAGGCACACTGTAAACCATTTGGATTATAATTTTGTTACATTAATAGCCTGAGGACCTTTAGCGCCTTCTGTTACGTCAAACTCTACTTCTGCGCCTTCGTCTAATGACTTGAATCCGCTCATGTTCAGACCTGAGTAATGTACGAACACATCCTTGCCTTCTTCATCGCTGATAAAGCCATAGCCCTTTTGGTTATTAAACCACTTTACTGTACCTTTCATTTCAAGTACCTCCAAAAAAATATATGGTGCCAAACACCTTCTTTATCTTAGCATTTGCGGCAATTGTTGTCAATGAAATCTCACTATTTGTTTTCGGACTCCCCAACCTGTAAATACACACGGCTAAGCTCAATTTTATCATCGCCCTGCTGAACTACCGACACGATATTTCCGGCTGTAACCTGTGCTTTTTCCACCCGCAGCAGATGGCTGTTGATAATCTCTGTCGGATAGGCTTTGTCATTAATATAGACCACACTGTAATCATTAAAATTACTGCCTTCCACGCATACATAATCCTTGTAATTATATGCATTGGTGATTGTAATATCATTTTGTCCCATAATCAGATTGGTTGCCTGAAATGGATTTTCCCCGCCATATAAATCACAGTTTCCATATAAAATGTCGTATTCAAGAATCTTTAAATCTTTTAAATAGTCCGGCGTGTCCTTACGTTTCTGATGAAACTTTGTCAGATAACCTTCCGACATGCCAAGTATCTGCTGTACATGCGCTGCCAACTGATAACTTTCCAGATTTTCTTTTTCGGACGGCAGTGAAAAATTGCTCCAGACAACGTACTGTGTCTGATAAATGTCGCCATTTTTAAGTACTTCGTCCGTAAATGAAAATCCCGGCAGGTGGTCGCCGTACATAACAAGCACTGTCTCTTCATCCCTGCTTTCGAGCATCGCCGTCAACTCCCGCAGGAAATTATCCATTTCATGAATCTGGTTGACATAGTAGGTAAATGCCTTTTCCTTTGCCGTATCAAAAAATCCCGTTACCGTAATTTCCGGCACAAAGCCCTCCGGATAATCTGACGGATAATCGCCATGTCCCTGTACGGAAATTGTATAAATGTAATCCGAACCATCTGTGGAATCCAGTATTTTTCCGATTTCCCCGGTCAGAATCTTATCCTTTGCCCAGCCCATCGGTGTCATTTCGATATTGTCCATATATTCAATTGATGTAAAATCTTCATATCCCAAATGAGAGAAGACCTTATATCTGTCATAAAACGTTCCGTCATTGTCATGCAGTGCATGGGTGGCATACCCTTTTTCTTTTAAGTCATATGCCATGGATTCACAGACCTTGGACTGTAAAACCGTCTTGTACGGATATTCACCCGGTCCGAAATCATCCATATTCATGCCGGTCTGCACTTCAAATTCCGTATTGGCTGTTCCCGCACCAAAGCACGGCACAGATAAGTAGCCTGACGGATAATCTGCCACAAGCTGTTCAAAATACGGAAGCGGATTTTCCGAAAAACTGATGCCTTTTACCAGATTCGGATCAAAAAAAGACTCCAGTTGCAAAAAAATGATATTCGGTGATTTTTCCGAATTTTTGACTTCTATTTCTTCAATATCCTCTTTCAGACTATTAACATACTCCGGTGTATATTCATCCGATTTGCTGATTCCTCTGTCCACAACACTGCACGTGAAACAGTAAGCAAATCCATATTGTTTATAGGCATTGGCAAGATTGCCGAAATAACTGCTGATTGTTCCGGTAAGAAGCAGAAAGTGGGTAACTCCCATACAGCATAACAACAGTAATCCAATTTTTACTGTTGTACGGATATAGTGTATTTTTTCCTGCTGTTTCGGACCTTTTATCCACAGCCATACCAGTCCCGCAATCCCTGCGGCAACTGCCAGTACAATCAGAATTATCTGAAAAGCATTCAGATAGACCGGAATGACTTTTATGGCATCTTCAATTAAATAAATATCCATTGCCGTAAATGGCGTTTTTCTGGAACAAAGCACCACAAAATTTGTAATTGCAAGCAATAGCCACACTACACTCACCGTACAGTACACAAATACTTTTCTGTGAAACAGGAGTACGACAGACATCGTCACCAGAATAATCAGCGTATTATATAAAAACAGAACCGGATTGGTAAAAATCATTACCAATCCGATTAAACTTCTCCTGTTGAAACACTCAACCAGCATATTCAGCAATGCCGAATATACGGCAGCATGTACAATCTCATATTGCCAGCATTTTTGTAAAACTGCCTTTATTCGATTCATAATCCTCACCTGTTATCTGCATTTCATTTTTTTACTCATTTGTCGTTTCATGACGTGACTCACGGATAACTTCCATCAGTTCACGTGCCTTGTCTTTTGCTTTTGAAGATGCATTTCTTGAACCCATCACCATATAGGCAAACTTCTGTGCTGTATCGTCATCATTGCATTTATGCGCCAGCTGTGCAAGCAGGGAGTTGATCGTCACCTCGTCCATATTGCAGATTGGCGGATACTCTTTTAAAAGTGCCTCGGTAAAGCCTTTGTATGCTTTTTCGATATACTCCGCTTCCAGTTTGTTATACTTTGCAATCTGCCCCAGATTGGCTGTATCATCCTGCTGTAATTCTTCTGCTGCCCCTCTGTAAAGCCATGCAAGCTTTAAGCACAAATAAGCCTGTTCACTTCCTCTGGCCGGTTTTGTCATTGCGGTCAGCAATGCCATCTTATACCGTTTAATCGCAATATCATACGTATAATAATCTGCTGAATCCTCCATTGCCGTATATTTGCTTCCAATCATTTCCTTTAACAGCGCTCTCTGCTTCGGCGTAACGTTGTTAAATTCACGCAGTGTTGATGCATATCCGCACTTCGGGCACAGACATACATCATATTTGATTGTATCAATTCCGGAATACAGCGGTCTTAAATCTGCCTCAGTTCCTAAAAATCTGGCCTTTCCTGTTTTTACCTGCTTTGTCTTAAAATCCGCATCACAGACCGGGCAGTTCATGGATTTATCAAATACATAGGTGCTTTCATCTTTTTTATTGCTGCTGTTTTCCATATTAATCTCCATTCCGCAGGCATTTTAATGCCGGAGGAATCGCGAGCCAAATCTTAT
>ERZ773237.2566-NODE-2566-length-12021-cov-3.732408_pt1 | contig 12021 bp, 23 predicted proteins | sample MGYA00580990_ERZ773237 | MGnify/ENA primary metagenome ERZ773237 (study PRJEB29015, sample SAMEA2737749) | human gut metagenome | biome: human gut; feature: human-associated habitat; material: faeces | place: China | collected 2012 ...
AAGTTAAAAAGTGTAACGAAAATAACCAACCCATCTCAACCCATCTCAACCCACCCCAACCCATCCCAACCCAACTATAAGAGGGAAAACTTACGTTTTCACACAGTAAGAGGGAGGACGCTAGCGCGTCCCCACCCCCGCTCTTGAATCGAGGAAAGAGAAATGCTTTTTGATTTTGACAAGTTTTCAAGAATTGCCGCCAGTGTATACCCCGGAGGGGCTTACAGTTTTGAAGAAACGCTAAACGTGTTTCGCTACTTTTTCGAGAAATACGAAGAAGTGCGAGGGGAACCGCACCCGCCAATCAGGGCAAGCCAAATTGTCCGCATTATGCTTGACATGCCTTATGTGGAGCAGCGCGACAGATGCAGTTCAATTGTAGACATTGACCCGGATTGTTACACGATGCTGATTGACAAATATTTTCAGACACCATTCAAAAATTGCAACTATCGGATAAATCATTTCTTTTCCGGACGGATTCGGGAACTAAGATTTTTCGAGGAGCTTTTTTAGAGGGGGTGAACGAACTGAGCGGGAAAAGATCACAAGCGAAAGGCCGCGCCGGGGAGCTGGAGCTTTGCCGCCTCTTGCAGGAATACGGATACCCCGTGCAGCCGGGCGAGGCCGTGAGCTATGGCAGTACGCCCGATCTAACAGGGCTTGAGGGCGTACATATTGAGTGCAAGCGCGGAGAAAGGCAGGCGCTCTATGAGTGGATTCAGCAGGCGCAGAGAGATAGCGAAAAATTCAAAGATGGTTTACCGGCTGTCTTTTGGAGAAAAAACCGTGCAAAGTGGCTTGTTTGCATGACGCTTGCGGACTGGATAGAGCTTTACCAGCGGAAAAAAGCGGAAGAAATCGGAAAGGAGCGCAGCGAATGACACCCAATGAAGAACGCGCCTTATCTGCGCTCTTGACCTCGAAAACGAAGTTAGAGGCGGCAGAGAAAGCGGGGATCACAGACCGCACCATGAGGCGCTATTTTGAAAACCCCGAATTTTGCCAGCGATACCGGGAAGCGTTCGCCGGAGTAGTACAGGACGCAACGCGCAGGGCGCAGCAGCTATTAGAGCCTGCATTATCCACATTGCAAACGGTCATGGAGGACGAGGAAATAAATCCCGCCGCCAGAGTAAACGCCGCGAAAATCGCCCTTGATTATGCCGTGCGCCTGACCGATCAGAACGACCTTGCAGAGCGTTTAACGGCTTTGGAGGAAATGCGGCAATGATAACACGGGACAAGCTGGAACAGCGCATAGCAGCCCTTGAAATGGCAGAGAAGCAGCGCCGGGATAGCATGACCACCACCGCCACCGTGGAGGACTTCATAGCCCCGTGCTATCTCCCTTTGCACGAGGATATAAAAGCAGGGCAGCACCGCTTTTACAATCTTCCGGGCGGGCGCGGGAGCTGCAAAAGCTCTTTCGTATCGTTTGAGATCGTGGACGGCATACAGAGCGACCCCACAGGCCAGAGCAACGCTATTGTGTTCCGCAAGGTAGCGGGGACAATGCGCGACAGCGTTTTTTCTCAAATCGCATGGGCTATTGATATGCTGGGCGTTTCCCACCTCTGGAAAGCGACCGTTTCCCCGATGATGTATGAATACAGGCCGACCGGCGCACAGATCCTTTTTCGAGGGCTGGACGATGCAAGCAAGCTGAAATCTATCAAGCCCAGGCGCGGCACTTTCCGCTATTGTTGGTTTGAAGAATTTGCAGAGCTGAACGGTGCAAACTTCGCCCGAAATGTTTTGCAATCGGTCATGCGAGGGCAAGGGACAAATCCGCAAGTGTTCCGCAGCTTCAACCCGCCGATCAGTAAGGCGAATTGGGCGAATCAGTTTGTTGCAGAGCCAGACGCGCAGGGGATCACCTTTCACACCACCTATAAGGACATACCCGCCGAATGGTTAGGCGAGGCTTTCATAGCGGAGGCTGAACGCTTGGAGGCCGTCAATGAGCAGGCATACCGGCATGAATACTTAGGCGAGGCGACCGGCACCGGCGCGGAGGTATTCCCGGCGCTGGAAGTGCGGGAGATCACCGCAGAGGAAGTGGCGAACATGGAATACTTCTTTTCCGGCGTGGACTTTGGCTTTGCTGCAGACCCCGCTTGCTTTATCCGTTGCAGCTATGACCGTAAGCACGAGACAATCTACATTCTGAACGAGATTTACAAGCGCGGCATGAGTAACCGGCAGCTTGCGGAGGAAATCGCCCCGCTTGTGGAGGGGGACACCAAAGGCAGCAGCTACCTTTCCCCGGTAAGCGGCTTGTGCTTTCAAGATCACAGCGACATTTATTGCGATGCAGCAGAACCGAAAAGCATAAGCGATTTAAGGGACTGCGGCTTAAAGCAGGCCAGAGCTTGCCACAAAGAGCCGGGATGCGTGGCGTATCGTGTTAAGTGGCTGCAACACCGGCGCATTGTGGTTGACCCTGCAAGGACACCAAACGCGGCGCGGGAGTTTGCAAACTACGAATACGAAAAGGATAAAGACGGCAATATGCTTTCCTCTCTCCCCGACAGGGACAACCACAGTATAGACAGCCTCGCTTATGCGTTAGACCGTGAGATTTACCGCAAGCGAGGTCAGAGCGCTTAAAGAAAGGAGAAAGTCATGGGCTATATGCGTATCAAGTGCCACTATTGCGGCGGCACATGGGAAGTGTACGGGCGAAGCGTCACAAATGGGGACTATGCCCGCACTTGCCCGCATTGCTTCAAGGCCATTGAAAGGCAGACATGGGAAAAGCAGATCATTCCGGCGTTTCATGCGCTGGACGATGCGAACCGCGAGCTTGTAAAGGACAGCAGCGGCTACCATACCCCGCTTTTTGAGGTCAGCTATGAGGCCGACAGCGTATTCCGCAACGGCTACGAAAACTGTCCAGATTTGAATTGATAGACGGCGGGAAAGACCGCAGAAAGGAAAATTATGAGTAAGTACAACACCTATGCACAGCAGCTTGACGCTGCTTTCAAGACAGCCCGAGATGAATACGCTGAGGCTTATAGCAGTCTTGAGCAGGCACGGCAGGCAGACACCGACGCGAAGGCGTGGAAGCCTAACGACAACGAAGAAGACAAGCGGCTTCGCATTGCGACGGCAGAACTTGAACTGAACAAGGCTGACGCAGCTTTTAAGATTGCCGAGGCCAGAATCTGGCCATCGTTTGACGCGAAGTGCAAGGAACTGCGCAAGGAGCTTGAAAAGGACGTTCAGAAAAACAGCCTCGCGAACCCGGACGCGATCGACGCGAACGCATTGGAGCTTCTGAAATCGGGAGCGCTGACCGTGGAAGATTACTATTCGTTTGCGGAGCGGTACGAGAGCAACGCGACCATGCTGCGCGTGATTTCAAAATACGCGCTGGACGCTTCTGAAAACGCGGATGATACCAAAGACGTGCTTGCGCTGCGTATTCTTTCCGACAACTGCAAAACGGGTATGGGGACAGTTTTGCGGGCTTGGAATGAGCTGGAAGGCGTTGCGTCCTATTGTTCCGGACGCGGCGGAAGCAGCCGTTCCGTGACAACTCCCGAGCATATTATCAGCATGGGAAAATGGTGGGAAGAGCTGACCGGACAGGCTATCGAGAACTTTTAAGGGGGGTGCTTGTATTATGTTGATTGTGGTTGGAGCTATTATTTTTGCGGCTGGATGCTTTTTCGGCGCGATCATGGTTGCGACGGGCGAAATGCTTGAACGCAGAAAGCGGTGATTGCATGAGAAAAAGAACGGCGTATTTTAAAATTGCAAGGAATTACCTTCGCGAGATGGAAAGACGCTTTCAAGAAGCATGGAACATGGGCTTTGATGATGCGGAAGCGGGGCGCGACCAGCGCCCCACCCCGTGCCCGGACGAAATAAAGCCTGGAACAACTGCATATGCGGCGGTTGCCTTTGCGCGGGAACTGTATCACATGGGTTATCGGGCTGGAAAGAAGGCGAATACGGATGAATCTGTTTGAACTCTGTGTAAAAATTGGCGCGGATGTCAGCGAGGTTTCGAGGGGGATGGAGCAGGCGGAGACAGCCGTCGGCAAGTTTTCCGAAAAAGCAAAGTCCACGGGCGAAAAAATTGTTGGTGCATTCAAGACAATAGGAAAGGGCACCGCCGTTGCGTTTGGGGCAATCGCCGCAGGTGCAGCGGTTATGGAAAAAATAATTGCTTCGACGGAGGAATACCGCGTTGCAATGGGTAAGCTGAACACAGCGTTCAGCACCGCCGGATACAGCGCGGAGAAGGCGAAAGAGTCATATTCGGGACTATATAAGATCATCGGCGATACGGATACTGCGACGGAAGCCGCACAGCTGATGGCAAAACTGAGCGAAAGTGAAGCAGATCTCGCCGAATGGACAAATATTGCCGCAGGCGTAGCCGGTACATTTGGTGATGCTCTTCCGATCAACAGTCTTATGGAAGCCAGCAATGAGACGGCAAAGGTCGGACAGGTCACAGGTGTGCTTGCTGATGCTCTGAACTGGGCGGGCATTTCCGAAGATGGCTTTAATGCCAAGCTTGCCGAGTGCGGCACAGAAAGTATGCGTAACCAGCTTATCATGGAGACACTGGCGGCAACGTATGACAGCGCTGCGGCATCCTTCTATGAAAACAATGAGGAAGTTGTCAAAGCCAGAGAAAATCAGGTGAAATTACAGGAAAGCACGGCGGTTCTTGGTGAGAAATTCCAGTCCCTGAAAAATGACTTTCTTGAAAAATTAACACCATCTTTTCAAAAGGTCATGGATGCGGGTTTAAAGTTCATCGACAAGGTGTCCAGTGCGTTCAAGAACAGCAGAATCGTTGAATTGCTCGGAACCGTTCTGGAGACAGCGTTTTCGCTACTCGAGCCGTTAGGAGATCTGATCGCGTATTTTCTTCCGGCGTTGGAACAGTCTTTGAAGCCGGTTGCGGAAATACTTGCGCTTGTCGCTGATACGGCTAATGTCATTGTCGGTTTGCTTACACTGAACGGGGACAAGATCAAAACCGCGCTTGGCTTGAATATGTCGTCCGGTCAACTGTCTAATACGCAGAGGATTAAATACGGCAATGCGCTGAACTCTAATGTCTATGACGCATCGCGCGGCGGCTGGGTCGGCTCGGTTAGTGGATACATCGAAGCCGGAACCGGCAGATTTGTTTCTGGAAACGCGGGAACGACGACGAATAATTATTACAACACATACAATACAAGTATTGATGCGAACCGCGTTACGAAGTTTAATGATGTTGTCCGTATTGCGCAAAACGAGCGTCTTGTGTCGAGAATGGGTGTAAACTGAGATTTCATTTTTGCGGAGGTGACAGGCTACCAGCCGGGAGAAAGTCCCGGTGTCCGTCGGCAAAGCGTGCGGGGCTGCCCACCCTTTGCAGCTTTGCAAAATCCTGCGCGAGGTACTGCGCAGGTACGCCGCTAAAGTATCTGCGGCGTGCTGACCATCTGTTCTTAGCCCTAAATATAGACGAAAGGAGCGGGAAAGGCCTCCCGCTCCTTTTGCTGTTCATCAGCGAATAACGCTCGTCTGCAATAAAAAGCGCCGCTATGAAGCTTGTATAGCCCCACAGCGGCAAAAGAAAACTGTATCAAGCAAGCCGCTTCTCGAGCGCTTCGATTCTCTGCGACTGGGAGCGGACAACGGCTTTCAAGAAGTCGATTTCTTCTTCCAGCTCTTCCGTCTTGCTCTTCGGTGCCATCGTTTGCAGAATCGTCTGCTGACCCTCGGCCAGAAGGTTGAACTTCGGCATAATGGCGGATTCCAGTACCACGTTCAGCCTATGGGCAAATAGTTCATCAATGGTTTGCAAGTCCTTTTCGTCTAACATCGTTTTATCCCTCCTGATTTTATTATACGCCTGCTTGGGCGCTTGTCAATTCCTTTTGACGCATTGCAAACATGACCTTATCCCGCTTTGCCTGCGTATCAACAGCACGGCTAATAAACTCCAAAAGCGTCTCTTCGGCTGCTTGCGCAGCCTCCTGCGCCGCTTTAAACGTTTCTGGTGTAAGAATAGCGTCGATACCTTGCGCCGCTCCTGCGGGCTTCTGCGGGCTCTCGCCATCAACACAAGATAAAACACATTCCCGCAAGACTGCATTGGAGGTCTTGCCGATCTCCGCGCAATAGGCTTTGAACCGGTCGGCATGATCTTTTTTTACCTTGCAAGCAAGCGTAGCCATGTTTTCACTATCCCATTTTGCATTCGCCTTTTTCTTTGCATCTGATACTGCCATATATTCGCCCTTCCTCTTTTGCGTGTTCATGTGGTGTCGCGTTTCACGACACACCTTTTCTACTATCCACATTGTAGCACATAATAGCAACACGGTAAACCGTGCAAAACGCGAATTATGCACGGTAAACATTGTATATATTGTCAAATGGGTGTACACAGTAAACCGTGCTAGCACCATCTTTTTGTTTGACTGCGCAAAATTGTGCGGTGAAAAAGAGACCGGAGCAGATCGCCCCGGCCTCTTTGCTATTCGGTTGTGTTGTCCCGCTGTAGCTTTTCGTCTATGGCCTCGCTTATGAAACCGTTTACGCTCTGCCCCTTCGGCTTTGCCACTGCTTCTATTTCGCTTTTTTTTCCACGGGGCAGCCGAACGAGAACTTTGTCGTACGCTTTTGCTTCATATTTTGCCGTTGCTACTTTCTGCGCCTTTGATACGGTCATACTTCCACCTCCTTACATTGTGCATTATATCACATAAATATAACGATATCAATTGTGCAAATTGCACCAGGATATAACGATATCTTTATACATAACGTCAATTGAAATATAACGCTATCGTGATATAATAAGGCCATGAGTTGAGGGGACACGGCGAAGGTCGAACGCAAACGCGGCAACATAAGAGCGGGAACGGAGAAGCTTGAGAGAAACGCCCAAAGGGCTAGATACTCAGAGCCGCCCGCCGCCGGAGTTCCCAAACAAAAGAAAAGCGCCCTGCAAGCCGTAGGAAGCAAAGGCAGGACGCAACCACAAAAGGGGTCGCGGTCAGTATACCACGCCCCGCCGAAAATTGAAAGGGGTTTCACCTATGAGCAACACAGAAATTCAGAGCAAAGTCAATGAGCTTCGCGAGCTGCGCCGGATGGCAGACGAGCTTGCCGCCGAGATCGAAGCCGACACGCTGACCGGCATTGACTACAAGATCACCTGGAAGAGCGTGACGAGCAGCCGCTTTGACAGCACGGCGTTCAAAAAGGCAATGCCCGAGCTTGCCGAGCGCTTCACCCGCTCGACCACTTCGCGCAGATTTGTTGTAGCGTAACGGGAGGGCAATTATGGACGAAAGATATATCATCGCCCCCGCCGCGCTCAAGGCGGAACTGTTCGGCGCTGAACTGAACGCCGTATCTGCGCACGGGCTTCTTGAACACGTGCTTGAACCGATGATTCACTGTCGAACCTGCAAGGGGATTCTGGAAGAGTACGCAGAGGAGACCGGCGGAGACCTGGACAAGGCCGCCCGGGAATGGATGGAAGAGAACTTTGACGCGCTGGGCGCAGCGCTGTTCGCAGTTGAGCAGTTGGTTGCTCTCGCCGCAGACACGCTGCAAATGCTCCCTGTGGTGCAGACAAAGGAGGAAAATTGATATGTTCATTTCCAGAACGACAAGAGAAGAACGCATGACGATTGAAACAGCGCTTGACAGCGCATTTCTGAAAATCGATCAGGCCGAGCAGCTGATTTATGACCTTATCGATGCGTTTTTAAGTGACCGAGAGCAAAAAACGCTTGACAAACACGCCGCGCAAACAATACGGAATAACCTGTGGATCGCCGATGACCTACTCGCAGACGCGCAGCTGGAATATCACCTGCACGCCGGACACGGTGACGATCCTTACGTACAGCAGTACCTCGAAAGCGCAGCACGGGCAAAGGCTAACGTGGAAGACGAAGAAGCGCATAATCGTGAATTAAAGGCGCAGCACCATGACCAGCAAGCAGGCTGAGGTCATGCGGCTGTACCGGCAGGGGCTCAGCACCTGCGAGATTGCCCAGCGGCTCGGCGTGACAAAGTCAAACGTCCGCTACTTACGCGCCGCAGCCAACGGCAAGAAGCCCAAGTCGACATACCGGTACCGGGAGTCCTGCACAGTCTGCCCATACAGCGCCAGCTGCTTCACCTGTCCGCTCCCGGATTGTGTAATTCCTGCCTGCCAGATTGTCAACCTTCTGCCGGAGGGCTTTGTGTACAGATTTGATGATTGAAAGGAGACTCAATATGCTTACTATGAAGGAAACCGAAGCCGCTTATGCGCGCTTCCTGAGTGAAACCAACTGCAAGCGCCTGCCGAAGACTGCGGACGCGCTGTTCACGCAGCTTGAAAAGAATCTGCGCACCCTTGACGAAAACAAAACCGACGGCTATTTCCCCGCCATTGCCGCCGCTCTGTTCCGGATGGCGAAGGCCGTCAGCCAAAACCGCAGTCTGCTTGACGAATACGGCGCGTTGATGCGCAGTTTGGCAACGATCTGCGAGAAGGGTTCGGAAGAAGATATCAGTCTTTTGCGAATCTTCGCTTCCTCGTGGGCGGATTCCGTTAAAAAACGGCGTTGATTTTCAACTTGTGCGCCAAGAATGTGCGCCAAGAAACTAGAGAAGGAACAAAAGCGGCAACAAAAACAGGCATATTAGGCTGAAACAGAGAAAAATAGTTATTAAATTTGTGCAATGTTGCGAGTTGTAATATTTGCCCCAAGAATATACAATATTCTTACCAACCACGCGAAAACGTTGTGGCTTCTACGCAAAATTGGGCGTTTTACTCTTGAACTGTGCGCCAAAACTACAGCCTGTTTCAGCCTATTTACCGAAATTGTGCGCCAAGTGTGCGCCAAGAAAGGAGAGGGCGGCGTGGTTAGGTTGATAAACGGACAGTTGTGGTATTGCTGCCCGGTCTGCGGCCAGAAGCTTCACAAATTAACCCCTGACGCTATTTGCAGCGGCGTTATAACGTTTTGCAAGAAATGCAAATGGGAAGGGGTGATGAACATTCGAGACAGGAAAGGAGCTTAAACAATGGCGAGTATCAGGAAAATCGAGGGGAAACATGGAACGGCGTACAAAATCACGGTCACGCTCGGCCGTGATTCCATTGATCGACAAATCAGGCACTACAAGACGTGGAAACCGGAAAAGCCTATGTCCGCGAGAGAATTGAACCGGGAGTTACAGCGAGTAGCGACCGAGTTTGAACAAGACCTGATAAACGGGTTCCAAGCAGACAACAGGCAGACATTCGCGGAGTATGCCGCATACTGCTACACTATCAGGGAGCAGCGCGGAGACAAGCCGCAAACGCTAGCCCGCGTCCGTCGGCAAACCGAACGAATCAACGAATACATAGGGCAAATACCAATACAAGAAATTCGTCCAAAGACCTTGAATGATCTTTACAAGAAGCTTTCAGAGCCGGGCGCCTGCCGGTGGCAGGTATTCGCACTTCCTGCCGTTGACTTTAATGCGCTTATTCCTGAGGGTGAGACGCGCAAAGCTTTTGCGGAAAAATGCGGCGTTTATGGGAACTTGATTCGTAGACTATGCGAAAACCAGCCAATCAGCCGCAAAAATGCCGCTATTATTGAGGAAAAATTAGGCCGCAAAGATCTTTTCAAGCTGACAGGTGAGGGGAAAGCACTGTCTCCTGGAACAGTTCGAGATTATCACGCCATTATTTCTACAGTGCTCGGACAGGCATACAAAGAAATGATCATCAAATACAACCCCGCCGAGCGGGTGACGCTGCCAAAGAAAAAGCGCGTTCGGGAAAGTAAGACATTGCAGCCGGAGCAGCTAAAAGCCCTTCTGGCCGCGCTGGAAGCCGAACCGCTGCCGTTCCGTGCATTGATAACCCTTTTTATTTCGACGGGCTGCCGCAGGGGTGAAGCCCTCGCCTTGACGTGGGAGAAGGTGGACTTTGACCGGCGTGAAATTTTGATCGACAAAAGCATGATCTATCTTCCTGAAACCGGCATACAAAGTGGAACAACAAAGACCGGAAATAGCCGCAAAGTAGCGATACCAAAAGAAACGGCGGAGCTTTTACGCAGATTGCGGGCAAGGCAAGCAGAAGAGCGGTTGAAGTTGGGCGACCTTTGGAAAAACAGCAACCTTGTTTTTACAAAGTGGGACGGTGCGCCGATGAATCCGGGAACAGTGAATCTCGAACTTGATGAATTTTGTAAGCGCCATGACCTGCCGCACATTAACCCGCATCTTTTCCGCCACTCTGCCGCCTCTATTTTGCTTTCAAATGGCGTGGACGCGCTGACCGTGGCCGGAATGTTGGGACATTCTGACGTGTCGACGACGCTTGACACATACGCGCACGCCATAGACGAAGCAAAGCGCAAGACAGCAGACTGTATAAGCGAAGCTATTTTTCATAAAAAGAACGCATAACGCTTGCAAAATATATAATTTTGTGATAGAATAAAGAAAATTGAATGAAGTAGCTTTAAGGTGAGAAATCACCTTTTTGCGTGTGCCTTTGTGCCTATCACTTACGCATGGTAACAGTGCGTGAGCGGTGGGCACTTTTTATTTTTTTTGAATTGAAAGGAGTTTACAATGGTACGAATTAGAACTATTCCGAAAGCAGTTGCAGAGATCAAGGCGCAAGACCCCGGAACTTACATCAACGAACGTCTGCTTCGCAGATGGGTCAAAGATGGTACGATCAAGCCCGTAAACGGAAGCTATACGTTTACGCTGATCAACCTTGACGAGCTGGAAAGGTTCCTGGCCGATGAAAATAGCTGATCTTCTGCGCTACGGGCAGGCTAACGCCGTTCCGCTTCGAGACTTGGCGGGAATAACCGGCCTTGATGGTCGAACCGTCCGCGCTATGATCTCCGCCGAGAGACGAGCGGGCGCGGCCATACTGAGCAACAACCAGATTGGCTATTACCTTCCTGCAAACGAGGAAGAAAAGGCGCGCTTTGTCCGCTCCATGCGGCACAGGGCGAAAGAAATTTTATGCGCGGCGGATGCCGTGGAAAGGGGCTAAACAATGCTAAATGGCAGATATGGAGAGTACGAAAAGTATTTCGGAAAAGATGTCGCGGAAGGGATATACCAAGCGGACACAACAAGAGCGAAAAAGAAGGATAAAATTAAACGTTTGAAAGAAAAGCTTTTAGAAATGCCCGCCGAGGATGTCGGGGCGGCGTATAAGCACATTGTTGCATCGGATGTGGGCAAGAAAGAAGACATGAAGACAGAATCTTCATGGAAAGCGGAAAACATAATTTTAAGGATTCAAATTCTGGAAATGGAGATTTAAGAGAATGGCAGGAGACAGGAAAAAATGGTTGAAACTGAAAGAAGGGTATTTTAATTCTGAGAGAATGCGCCGATTGAGAAAACAGGCAGGCGGGGAAGTTTTCACAATCATTTATTTGAAAATGCAGCTTGCAAGCCTGCGCACGGATGGCGTTCTTTCCTATAACGGATATGATGAAACCTTTGCAAAAGAAATTGCCTTTGCTATCGATGAAGATGCTGACAATGTTGCAAACACAATTGAGTGCTTGCGTCGCTATAAACTCATTGAGAACATTACAGACGAAAGCTTTCTCCTCCCCGAAGCTGTAATAAATACGGGAAGCGGAAAACATAATTTTAAGGATTAAAATTTTGGAGATGGAGATTTAAGCGAATGGCATACAAGAAGAAGAAACAACCCGGAATAATGCTTTATTGGGAAGTATTCGACGCCTTTGAAGATATGCTAGACGGTGAAGCAAAACAAGTTTTGCGGGCTATGCGTATGTATGCGCAATACGGAGAAACCCCATCTTTTGAAAATAGCCCCGCTTTACGTATGGCGTGGTCTTTCGTGCGTCCGTACATAGACCGCGATACTGCCAGATATAAAGAAAACAGCGTAAAGAAATCAGAGGCCGGGGAAAAAAGCGCAGAAGCACGATGGGGCAAGACACATGATGAGGATAACGAAGCATAACACTTGCTATCTTT
>ERZ773237.2570-NODE-2570-length-11996-cov-3.851604_pt1 | contig 11996 bp, 5 predicted proteins | sample MGYA00580990_ERZ773237 | MGnify/ENA primary metagenome ERZ773237 (study PRJEB29015, sample SAMEA2737749) | human gut metagenome | biome: human gut; feature: human-associated habitat; material: faeces | place: China | collected 2012 ...
AAAGAGTGATAATTTCATTTTCTATGCAGGAGTATGGGGCGATCGTACTTATTTTGTGTCATTAGAGGATAATATGGTGATGCGTCTGACTTCTATTGGTTTTATGGGTTCTGTTGCAGTTGATAATTCAAGAGAAAAAGTGAGCATCATGCCTCGTGATGGAGGTGAGTTATACACAGCCACCCGTGGGGATGGATGGACTATAAACTCTCTTGGTCTCAAAATACCTTCTTCAAACAGTTGCGTGGGGGTATTGACTTATGCCGAGGATGACCGCTATGTGTATGCAATGTCCGATGATGGTCTTTATGAAGTGGATTTGACAGATAAAAGTTATACAAAATTAGTTACTCCATCAGATTACCCGGCTTTTAATGGAGTGAATCTCGGTCAGTGGGAACATTATCTGACTTACAGTAAATATGATAAGTGCTTTTTTGCCTCTTATCCTGAGAATAATGGCATTCTGAAGATATGGAAAGATACTTCGGGTGCATGGCAAGTGGAACGCTATGCCGGCTTCCAACCGGGATGGTTGAATACAACTTTTGGGGATCGATTGACGGATGCCGTATTGAAACAACCTTGCGGAATGGCGGTGAATAGTAACGGTGAACTCTATGTATGTTGCAAAAATAGCCATTGCATTGTGAAAATCAAAGGAAGGCTTGTCTCTTTGGTAGCGGGAGTTCCCGATCGGTCAGGAAGACTAAACGGATTCCCTACGGATGCAATGTTTGATAACCCAGTGGATATTGCTTTGGATTCGGAGGAGAACTTCTTCATTTGTGAACGATCTTCAAATGCAATCCGGAAAATGACAATTGAATAAAAGTAGAAATCATATAAAATGAATCAAGATGAAGATTAAACATATATTACTGTTTCTCATGGCATGGGTAAGTTCTATGAATTTGGCCTATGCGCAACAGACTGTGGTAGCTTCGGGTTCGGTTATGGACGAGAAAGGCGAACTCTTAATCGGAGTATCGATTTCTGTAAAGGAAGTTCCTTCTATGGGTGCTATTACGGATATTGACGGTCGTTTCAAGATAGGGGGTATCAAAGCCGGGCATACGTTGGTCATATCCTATGTGGGGTATGATCCTCAGGAGATAAAGATGAACAAGAGCAACGAGCGCATGCGCGTGGTATTGAAGGAGAGTTCGAATGTAATGGATGAGGTTGTGATTACGGCATCGGGTAAGGTACAGAAGAAAATTAATGTGACAGGTGCCATTACCGGAGTTGAGGTAGCTACGCTGAAAACTCCTGCCACTTCCATAAGCAACATGTTGGGCGGACGTGTTCCGGGCATCATTTCCGTTACACGTAGTGGAGAGCCGGGTAAGGATTTCTCCGAGTTCTGGGTGCGTGGTATCAGTACCTTTGGTGCCGGACAGGGAGCTTTGGTGTTGATTGACGGTGTCGAGGGCAACTTGAATACGCTCGATCCCGAAGACATTGAGAGTTTCTCTATCTTGAAGGATGCCTCTTCTACGGCGGTTTACGGTGTACGTGGTGCCAACGGTGTGGTATTGGTAAGTACCAAGAAGGGTAAAGCCGGAAAACTGAATTTGCAGGTAAAGGCAAATGCCGGTATCTCTTATTCTCCTCGAATGCCCAAATATGTACGTGCTGCGGAATATGCGGCACTCGCCAACGAAGCTGCCGTGACACGTGGACGTATTCCTGTCTATTCCGATGTGGATGTGGATTTGTTCAGGAACCACATGGACCCTGATTTTCATCCGGATGTGGATTGGAGGGATGTTATCTTGAGAGATTATACCTGGAACCAGCAATACTTCCTGAGTGCGTCGGGAGGTGGTGAAGTAGCTCGCTATTACATCAGTGCCGGTTTTACGACAAAAGATGCCATCTTTAAACAAGATAAAGGGGTAAACAAATACAATACGAACGTAAACTACAACAAGTTCAATTTCCGTGCTAATGTGGATGTGAATGTCACTTCCACCACTACGCTTTCGCTGAATGAAGAGACTGTGATTGTTACTCAGAATTATCCGGGATATGGAAACGACAGTAAGGTATTGTGGCAGGCACAATCCAATCTGACTCCGGTGACAGTACCGTTGATGTACACCACAGGGCAGGCACCTGGATATGGCACTGATAAATCAAATATCAGTCCGTATGTATTGTTGAATATGACGGGTTATCGCAAGTTCTATTCCAATGATAATAAAATCACGATGCAGCTCAATCAGGATTTGAAGATGATAACTCCCGGACTGAGTATTGCAGGATTGGTCAACATTAATTCGATAGGTGCGAGAACCCAAGTTCGCGAAAAAATGCCGGCCATTTATTATGCTCATGGTTATAAACGTGATGGAACACTCGATTTGGAGAAAATATCTGATGCAGTGGAGCCCTATTATACAAATTGGAATGACACTGAGCGTAGAATTTATTGGGATTTCCGACTGAATTACGACCAGACATTTAATAAGGTACATAAGGTAGGTGCTTTGGTGAAGGCCGAATGGAGCGATTATGAAGCATCGAAATATAATCAATTGCTGACTGCTATCCCTAAACGTTATAATAGTTACTCAAGCCGTTTCTCTTATTCGTATGATGATACTTATATGGCCGAATTTAATATGGGTTACACCGGTTCGGAGGCTTTTGAGAAAGGTAAGAAATTTGGTTGGTTCCCTGCTGTTTCTATAGGTTGGGCTCCCACGCAATATCGCTTCTGGCGTAATAAGGACAATTTTATCAATTATTTCAAAATCAGGGCTTCGTATGGTATAGTAGGTAACGACCGCCTCACTTGGGACGACTCGGTACGTTTTCCCTATCTTACTTTGATTGGTTACACAGGTTCCGGCAGTTGGAATAACGGTTCCGGCTTGACCGAAACGCAAGTGGGTTCCAGCAACCTGCGCTGGGAAAAGGCCAAGAAAGCTGACATCGGTATTGATGCACGTTTCTTCCACGAACGTTTTGAGATGACAGTCGATTTCTTCCAGGATATACGTTCCGGTATTTATCAGCAACGCCAGAGTGTACCGGAAGAGATGGGACTTCCGTCATTGCCTTGGGCCAATGTGGGTGAAATGAAGAGCTGGGGTATGGATGGACATATCTCATATACGCAGCCTTTGGGTGACAATGACAAATACCTGATTGTACGTGCCAACTACACACAGTCCATGAACAAAATCACCAATTTCGAGGAAGACCTTAAGAAATACGATTACCAATCAGCCGTAGGATATCAAAGTGGAATTAACCGAGGCTTGATAGCTTTGGGCCTGTTTAAAGACCAGGCAGATATAGATAATAGTCCTCGTCAGGATTTTGGCAATTACTTGCCGGGTGACATCAAGTATAAGGATGTCAATGGCGATGGCATTGTCAATTGGGATGATATTGTACCTTTGAAGTATTCTTATGTGCCTCAGATACAGTATGGATTTGCCACAGAGTTTAACTGGAAGAACTTCAATGTAAGTGTCCTGTTCGAGGGAGTAAGCCGCGTGACCTATTTTAAAGGTGGAAATATGTATCAGCCATTCTCGGGTAGTACAGCCGGTAATGTGATTACAGATTTTGCCAACCCGGCAAACCGATGGATTTCACGTGAAATCTCAGGCAACCCTGCCACCGAGAATCCGAACGCCAAGTACCCTCGTCTTTATTATGGAGGTAGCAGTAATAATAGTCAATCATCTTCTTTTTGGTTGTCTGATGGTAGTTACTTGCGTCTGAAGAATGTGCAAGTCTCTTATACACTCAAGAACCAATTCCTGAAAAAGTTTGGTCTCCAGAAAGCAGTAATTAGTGTGATTGGAGACAATTTGGCAGTTTGGTCTAAAGAGAAGATGCTGGATCCTGCACAAGCGGGAGATAATGGAACAGTCTATCCGGTCCAGCGAGTGTATACTTTACAGCTTAATCTTTCATTCTAATATAACCTGACAATTATGATAAAATTTGGAAATTATAAAAGAGAATTCGGTTTTCTCGGCAGAATAGCCGCAATAACCGTTATTTTGGTTTCAAGCATTATGTTCGGTTCGTGCGAAAAATACTTGGACATTGACCAATATGTGTACGATCAGACCACACTGGATTCCATTTTCCTTTCCCGCTCCAGAACGGAAGAGTATATCAATGGAGCGGCTGCTCTTCTTCCCGATGAATCAATACTTATGAATGGTTGGGGAGCGGCTTCTACATTGCCCAGTGGATTGGGCTCAGATGAAGCAATCGTTCCGTTCGTAACGAATGGAAATGCTATACTTTATGATGAAGTGAAAGAAACGAACTCATGGTTTAATCCGTGGCCCGAGTGCTATAAAGGAATCCGTAAGGCCAACATCGTATTGGAGAATATATCCAAAAACCAGGAGCTTACCGAGATGGAAATGCGTGATTTCAAGGGAAGGGCTTATTTTCTGCGGGCTTACTTCTATTTCTATTTGGTAAGATTGTACGGGCCTGTGGTTGTACTTCCCGACCGTCCTTTCGATACGGACGAAGATGTAGCGTCAGTTTCATTCGAGCGTTCCACTTACGATGAGTGTGTAGAGAAAATCTGTGCCGACTTTGAAGAAGCAGCTAAATTGTTGCCTGCAAGTCGTATAGATGCATTGCAGTATATACCTACCAAGGGTGCTGCTTTGGCGTTCAAAGCTCGTATGCAGCTCTATGCTGCCAGCCCCCTTTTCAATGGTAACAGTTACTATTCCGATTGGAAAGACTCAGAGGGGAGGAATTTCATTGCCCAGACGGAAGACAAGGTTAAGTGGGGAAAAGCTGCCGCCACGTTCAAGCGGATTATTGATATGAATAAGTATGCCATTCATACTGTATCCAAAATAGTGAATGAAAAGGGTACAGGCACATTGCCTCTTCCCGAGACGGTATCTGATGCCGACTTCCCTGATGGAGCCGGAGGTATAGACCCCTATAAGTCATACAAGACGCTGTTTGATGGTACTTACCAGCCTGAGTTGGTTAAAGAATACATCTATTTTTCAAAAAATAATGGAAACTATATTCTTGTGACACCTTCCAAATTGGGGGGAATATCTTCATTTAGTGTTACTTTGGATATGATTGATGAATACCGGATGGCTGACGGTAGACCGTTTAGTGAAGCTACTCAGGCGGAAAAATCATGGCAGGCAGTGGGACAAGATAAAACATTCTCGTCAGATTATCTTCTTTCCGGAAACAGAGCTCATCGTGATGATGGTCGCGAGCCGCGTTTTTATGCGGCTATTGGTTTCAATGCTTGTATCTGGCCTACAACTTCCCACCGTGACGGTTTGTCAGCAGGTACCAGAAACTATGTTACCGACTATTATTACGGAGGTAGTGCATCTGATATGAATAATAATGATAACAGAACCAGGACCGGATATACCTGCCGGAAATATGTGCATCAGGATGATTGTATCTTTTGGAATGGAGTGGTAAAAGCGAAAACTTATCCGATATTCCGCTATGCCGAAGTATTGTTGGGGTATGTAGAAGCGATGAACGAAATGGAAGGTTCGTATACGGACGAAGATGGGCAGGTGACGGTTACTCGTGATGTGGATCAGATGGTGAAATATTTCAATCAGATTCGTTATCGTGCCGGTCAACCGGGAATCACAACTGCCGATGCAGCCGACCAAAGCAGGATGCGTGAACTGATTAAGCATGAAAGGTTGATTGAATTTGCTTTCGAAAGTCATCGTTATTGGGATTTGCGCCGTTGGAAAGATGCCTATGACGCTTACAACAAACCCATCAGAGGATTGGATGTAAGTGCTCGCGAATCACAACGCGAACAGTTCTATACAGAAAGAATCTGGAATACAGAAAAAACCATGAAACGTATGTTTTCCAACAAGATGTATCTGTGGCCGCTTGACAGAAATGTGCTGAGAAAGAACGGTAAGTTGGTACAGAACCCAGGATGGAATTAAAATGAAAACAATAAAAGCTGATAATATGAAGAGAATAGCATTTTTTTCGATAACCTTGCTGTTGGCATGTATGGCGGGTTGCGACAATAAAATACCTATGGAAGAGAATTTATGGCCCGAAACGGTTTATCTGGTTGGGGCAAAAGATAAGATTATAAATAGAGATCTGAATATAGGTTATGAAAAAGATACCATATATGCATCGGTTGCCATCAGCGGTTCGCTGCCTACCAAGGAAGATATAACTGTTACTGTTGAAGAATTTCCTTCTGGTATTGAAAGTTATAACCAGAAAGAACTTGGTTCGGATGATATAAAGTATCGTACGTTGACAAATGGTATCTATAGTTTTCCGCAAGAAAATGTAATTGTGAAAAAGGGTGAAGCCTATGGCACGTATCCTGTTCACATTGACCCATCCACTTTGCATATAGATTCGCTCTATATGATGGCGTTTAAACTTAGTGGAACATCTCGTTTTGAACTGGCTAAAGAAGATACAGTGGTGCTAATCCGTCTGAATCTGATGAATGACTATTCAGGGCTTTATTATATGGACGGTGTGATTAAGCCTGCTGATAATCCGAAGGATTCCGTTATCTATAAGTCGCCTCGCACGTTGCAAGCTGTAGTCGATGGTAACACTGTACGTATGTATCATCAAAAGAATGAATGGTCAAAAGGTGCTACAGACTACAGACCCGATTATTGCTTTAATATCACCGTAAATCCGGATAATTCAGTGACTTTGAAGTCTTGGGATAAGTTTAACCTTGTCAGTGGTGGCGGTAAGTATTACCCCGAAATGGAAGTGTACGATTTGTGGTATACTTTCAGAGAGGATGGTATGTTGAAGAAAACGCGGGGATTTGTGTATAAAGAGCGTAAGAACGATGATGAAGTACGCAAGATAAACGACTGGATGGAAGAAAATAGAAAGTACGATTATTAGAAAGGTGTTTTTAAGGTAAAAAACAGATTGTGACTTTTTTATTATCATTAGTTTAAGAATGGTGCTTCGTGAGAAACACCATTCTATAAGTAAATATTGTCAAATTTTTAAAGCAGAACCATTATGAAGCATTTATTTTATTGTTTGTTTCTGATGCTATTATGTATTGGATGTAAAGGAGAAGATGATCCGATCACAGAAGAAAAAAATGACCCTTCGTCTGCAACGACAAGGGGGCCGTCGGGTTCTCTTGATTTATCATTGTTAGGGAATGTTGTTTCTATTTCTTGGAATGAGCCATTTGGTAAGTATGTTGGCATCGAAGTAGGAGTATCTACTGGATCTGGTATGTCATTGGGTTCATTTTCAAGTAGTAACGACTCTGGAAGTGAGAAGTTTTTTTTGTCCTCTATTGCATCATACAGTGGACCTGTGATAGCGACAGTAAGAGGTCGTTCTTCTAATGGATATGTTGGTCAACCAATAACTATTTCACTCGGTATTATGAATGATCCTGCTAAGCCACCAAGATGTAGTCATGGATATAACCCACGATATCCAGTATTAAGTATAGGCGTAGACTTGGAGCATAATTTCTATTTTTCGAGAGGAGAGTTTCCTAAAAGAGGGTTATTGTTATATATCTTGCATGTTCAGAGTTTCGATCATTATGAATCCCTTCCTTATTACCCTTATACCCCTAACCCTGTATATGATGTTGAAGATATTACGAATTGGGTTGATCTCCCGGTTCTTACTTCATCTATGTCCGAGGTAATAAAAATTAGCCATCCACAATTAGATAGATTTTGGGATCGTCCGGATGCGACTTTTACTTTAGATATTCGTCTTTACGATGGAGGGTGTCCCAAATTGTCTCCTGGTAATGGTTCATCATTACCAGCATGTACAAACTACTGTGTGTATAAAACAACTAATTTAGAGCCTTTGAGCCAAATAGTCCGTTCTGTAAAAATGAGTCAAGTTTTGGATGGAGTAGTTTATTATCCAGATTCTCCAATGCCTACTTACTAATAAGTACTTGTGAAATCTTTCCATTGCTTTCTTCCTTGTTTTCCATTGGAAAACAAGGAAGAAAGCAATCTGTTACTCTATAATGCTGATAATGAGAAAGTATTCGTGTTAATCTGTGTATTCTGTGGTGAATTAATAATTAAAAAGAAAAAATAATGAAGAACATTGCGAACAGTTCTGTCAAATACATGGTATGGTTGTGCTGCCTGATACTGTCTCCCAGCCTTTGGGCAGATGGTACCGCTCCCCAGTCTGTACCGACAGATACCCTTGAAAATCTATTTAGAGAGCAACTGTCAAATTTCCCCCAGGAAAAGATTCACCTTCAGACAGACCGTGGCATCTACATGTCCGGTGAAACCCTTTGGTTCAGGGCACATTTAGTAGATGCTCTTATGTTAAAGCAAGCTAATGCCAGTCGATATGTATATGTAGAGTTGGTGAATCCGTTGGGCAACTTGGTGGAGAGAGTGAAAATAAGACCGGACTCTTTGGGGTGTTTTTACGGACATATTCCATTGGGTGAAGACCTGCCGGAAGGCAACTATTCTCTCAGGGCCTATACTTGGTTCATGCAGAATATAGGTGAAGAGTACTTTCCTCATAAACTGATTTATATATCCGATCCCGTATCCGAAGCGATATCTCCGGAAATCAGTTATTCTGCTGAAAACAACGACATTCATGCGGAAATACATTTTTTTACTAAACCGGACAACCGATCCGTCACTCCCACACAAGCTATTCTATTTCCTGATGGAGACAGGGACAAACAAGGAAAAGTCTTATCATTGGAAGGAGAAAATATCCATTACACTTTCAAAAAGAAAGAAATTCCCGCTTCGCGTACATTTTTATTGCAAACAGTGTATGACGGCAAAATCTCCAACCGCTATTTCAGAATCCCCGAATTGAGTAAAACCTTTGATGTGGCTTTCTTCCCCGAAGGAGGTCATGCAGCTCAATCCACCACAATCAAAATGGCATTTAAGGCCATCGATGCAGATGGTTTGTCTACAGAGGTAGAAGGTCAAGTATTTGACGAAGAAGGTCAGGTATGTGCCGATTTCAAAAGCCAGCATTTGGGTATGGGGAGTTTTCGGATGTATTATGTTCCCGGAAAAAAGTATCATGCCGTTTGTAGTGACGGAACAGGCGTTTCCAAGCGTTTTGATTTGCCCGAACCTTCTCCGGATGCTATCTCCCTGAATACACTTTGGTCTAAAGATTATTTGCGGGTAAGTCTTTCCAAATCACCTGATACCCCATTGGGGACTTCGCTGACGCTGGTGGCACATTTGCGTGGCATCGTTCTGTATGCACAGCCCTGGGATGATAAACAAAATTATGTTGACTTTGAAAAAGACTTTTTTCCGGCGGGCATCGTTCATTTTCTGCTGGTTGATGAAGGCAGAAATATTCTGAGCGAACGTTTAGTGTTTTCTCTGCAAAAAAGTGCACTGGCGCAGACTGAAGTCCGGCTTGACCGTGAAAACTACTTGGCAAGAGAGAAGGTAGATATGGATATACAGATTAAAGATATAAATGGAAACCCCATGTCAGGCAACTTCGCACTTGCAGTTGTTGACAGAACAGACGTGAAGCCGGATACCGTTTCCAACATTGTTTCCACTTTATTGCTCACTTCCGATCTTAAAGGACACATTGAGTCACCGTTGAGTTACCTGCAAGACAACCGCAGTTCTTCCTATGCCCTGGATTTGCTGATGATGACACAAGGCTGGCGGAAATACAACATACCGGAGGTCTTGAAAGGCAACGTAACCAGCGCATTACCCTATAATTTGGAATTGGGTGACGAAGTTTCCGGTAAAGTAGAGGGCTTGTTTTCTGCATTGAAAGAGGGAAATATCTCTTTGCTCGCCCTTAAAGATTCACTCATCGGGACAGAACTGACGAAGCCTGACCGGAATGGGCGGTTTGTATTCGATAAACTGGAATATCCCAGTGGTACTCACTATATTGTCCAGGCGCTCAGCAAGAAAGGTTCTTCAAAAGTTTTTATCGAACTGGATCCTTACAAATCGTTTCCTGCTCCCCGAATCGGGTGTATTCCCCGCATTGAAAAACCGCATATCGAGGAGAATTATATGGCAAAGATGGACCAAAAATATACTATAGAAAATGGAATGAGAGTTTATAATCTGGCGGAAGTGATAGTGACAGGTAGAAGAGAGAGAGCTGTAAAAACGGAATCTCCCTTTTATTCGGTGGGAGTTTCGAAGGTGCTGACGGAAGAGGATGTAAAAAAAGGACATTTTATTTCTACATACGACCTTTTGCGACGTTTACCGGGCATCACTGTCACAAATAATGAGGTGCGTTATCGATTTGCTCCGGTCATGGTGTTGCTGGACAATGTTCCCGAAGAAAACTTTGATTTTGACCTGTTGGACGTGGATGACATCAAAGATGTTTTTTACTCCCCTGCCACTTCTGTCGGTCCTCTTTATGGGTCGGCTGCGGGAAATGGTGCCATAGTAGTCACTACGAAGAATGGGTTTGTACAGAAAAATAAAATGAATAGCAACATGCAGACTATTACGACTTTAGGTTATCAGCAAACTGTAGAATTCTACTCACCGGCGTATGACACGGAAGCAAAGAAAGAATCCGTCAAGCCAGACTTACGTTCTACGATATACTGGAATCCGAGCGTGCAGGTTGATGAATCGGGAACTGCTCACGTCAGTTTCTATACGGCTGATTCTGCTGCCGATTATGGGATAGTGATAGAAGGTGTCTGCGCTTCAGGCAATCTCATTTATTCAGGTGAGAAAATTGTATCGCGGCATAATGCTTCTTATTAATTTTCTCAGAATTATTTAAAATATTGCTTATGAAAAACATTACAAATGTATTTTACGAATTTCTTATAGCTTTATGCTGTTTGATGTCTTCCTCCACGCTTTGGGCATGGGAAGATATGCCAATGCCCAGATTGCATGTCGAAGGCCGTTATTTGGTAGACCCGCATGGGAATAAGGTTAATTTACATGGGTTTGCACAAACCTATAGTCCGTGGTTCAATGAGATGGGACAGAAGTGGGACAATTATGACGTGGCAAAATGCTTGAAATACAATCAAGGACTGATTGACGACATTATAGATGCCGGTTGGAAAATGAACTTTCTTCGATTACACATGGACCCGTATTGGTCGAACTCTCCGGGAATTCATGTAGAAGGAGAGAATGACATTTCAGCATTCGATTTCAATCGGTTTAAAAACTATCTTGATAGGGTATTTATTCCGATGGCGGAATATGCTGTCTCGAAAGGACTTTATGTAGTAATGCGTCCTCCCGGAGTATGTCCGGAAAAAATAGCTGTGGGAGATGAGTATAATCAGTATCTCATTAAAGTATGGACACACGTAGCCCAGCATCCGAAATTGAAGAATCATCCCAACATTATGTTTGAACTGGCCAACGAACCGATTAATATACTTGGTCCCGATGGTACTTACGGAGCTGGTTCGCAGGGACACTTCGATAAACTGAAAGAGTATTTTCAGTCGGTGGTAGATGCGATGCGTGCACAAGGTTGCGGTAACATTCTTTGGATACCTGGTTTGGGTTATCAAGGGTTGTATAAAGGATTTGCCGTCAATCCTATCGAAGGAGATAACATCGGTTATGCGGTACATCTCTATCCGGGCTGGATGGGAAGTGATGGAGAAAACGGGGATGGTGGTTCCAGTACGGGAGGCTATGAACCTTTCCAGAAAGGATGGGATGATTCCGTGGCTCCGGTAGCATCATTCGCACCTATCATGATAACAGAAATGGATTGGGCACCGTCAAAATATAACGCTTCGTGGGGGAAGGCTCATACCGGTACATTCGGCGGTCCCGGTTTTGGAGCAAATATGAAACATATTGTAGATAATTCGGGTAATGTAAGCTGGCTTATTTTTACGGGTGCTGATTTGTTGGCAAAATTTAAGGATGTACCGCCCGCCGAAGGAGAAGCATATACTTTCCTGACCGATCCGGAAGCTTGTCCCTGGCCTGTATATCATTGGTATC
>ERZ773237.2580-NODE-2580-length-11940-cov-2.509971_pt1 | contig 11940 bp, 10 predicted proteins | sample MGYA00580990_ERZ773237 | MGnify/ENA primary metagenome ERZ773237 (study PRJEB29015, sample SAMEA2737749) | human gut metagenome | biome: human gut; feature: human-associated habitat; material: faeces | place: China | collected 2012 ...
AGTCGGGAACGATCACACTCGCGATTTTTTCTTCCGGATCTGCCATTACAGAAATCACTTTTGCAGGGCTAAGTGAATTTTCTATCAGAAGCGCCGGATTCTCATCCCAGTTGATAATATCGATTTTTTCACCGCGAAGTTCCTGAACAACTGCGTTTACTCGTGCTCCGTTCATTCCCACACAAGCGCCTACGGGATCTACATTCGGATCGTTTGACCATACAGCCATTTTTGTACGGGAACCTGCTTCTCTTGCAATGCTCTTAATTTCAACTGTACCGTCTCTTACTTCTGCCACCTCTGCTTCAAAAAGACGTTTCACAAGTTCGGGATGTGTACGGGATACAAGTATCTTCGGTCCTTTCGGAGTATTTTTCACTTCTACTACATACAGTTTAATACGTTCTGTAGGTTTAAAATGTTCCCCTTTCACCTGCTCGTTCTCAGTAAGCATTGCATCTGCTCTTCCAAGATTAATACTGATATTTTTCCCGACATATCGCTGAACAACACCTGTCACAATATCTTTTTCTTTTTCAAAATACTGGTCAAATACAACTTTTCTTTCTTCTTCTCTTATTTTTTGAAGAATCAGGTTCTTTGCATTCTGAGTCGCAATACGCCCAAACTCTTTTGAGTGTACCGGAATCTGTGCGATATCGCCGACCTGTAATGCAGAATCCAGCTTTTCCGCTTCTTCGAGACTGATCTCCAACGCAGGATCTTCTACCTCTTCTACTACATTTTTCTCTGCATATACAGCATAATCGCAAGTATCACGATCCATGATTACTTTAATGTTATCCGATGTTCCGAAATGATTCTTACATGCGCTGATCAGCGAATTTTCAATCGCATCCATCATAACATCTTTACTGATATTTTTTTCTTTCTCAAGAATTGTCAACGCTTCCATTAACTCTATGTTCATTTTGTCATTTCCTCCTAAATTTTAAAAATCCAAAGCAAGACGAATCAATGCAATTTCTGCTCTGTCAAATACTTGTTCTGTTTCATCTTCATATATAATGGTCACAGTGTTTTCATCAAACCCTTTCAAAATACCGGTAAATTCTTTCTGACGATCGATTGCCCGGTAAGTACGGATCTCTACTTCTTCTCCGATACTTCTCTTAAAATCTTTTTCTTTTTTTAACGGTCTGCCAAGCCCCGGTGAGCTCACCTCAAATACATAAGAATCCGGGATATAATCTTTTTCATCGAGAATATCCGAAAACTTTCTGCTGACCGCCTCACAGTCATCTACCGTAATCCCGCCCGGTTTATCGATATACGCACGAAGATACCATGTTCCGGCTTCCTTGACATATTCTACGTCAACCAGTTCAAATCCAAGTGCAGACACGATCGGTTCTAAAAGTTCTTCTGTTTTCTGTTCATATTCTTCTCTTTTTGACACGCTATACTTCCTTTCTTCTCATTTGGCAGAAGCTATCTGCCGCTTATGTTTCTTTTGTTATCGTGAATTTACAACTGAAAATATCTATAAGATATTTTTTGTCGTATGCATAGCAACAAAGAAGAGTGAACTTTCGTTCACTCTTCTGCCGGATTTCTATGTAACTATTTCATAGTATAGCACTGTTTTTTTTATATTGCAAGGCTTCTTCTCTATTTTCTTGCTTTTGTTCCTGCTCCATCACGTTTCGCCGTTTTCAATCGATTTAAGGAGACCTCTTTTTCATTATATAGAATCTTTGTTTCCGTTCCTTCTTCAAAAAGATATACCTTTTCCAGTTCATCTTTTTTCTGAAGACGGATACCTCTGACACCGACTGCAGCTTTTTTCTTTATAGGAACTTCCGTGGCCGGGAATCTCAAAAAGTACCCGTTCTTTGTCTGAAGAACGACATGCTTATTTTCATTAACAACCCGAACATCGACCAGAGAATCTTCTTCCTGAAGTTTTGTAGCCAGAATTGTTCGTTTTGCCACCTGAAATTCACTTCCGCTGACTTTTTTTACCATTCCCTGCGCCGTTGAAAACAAAAGCATGGCAAATCTCATCTGCTCGGAATCGTATACCGAGACAATCTGTTCATCAGAACTGGAGTAATTGCTGACATTGTCGATCGGAACTCCTTTATCCCTGAATTTTCCATAAGGAAGATCAATTACTTTCACCTGGTGCATTTTCCCGCTATTGGTAAAAATACATATTTTCCCCGTGTTCATACAATGGACAATATACTTATTCTCACTATCCGCCGCTTCCTTATTTCTTTCGTAAACGGCAACGTCTACTATTCTTGCATATCCGAACCGATCCATCAAAAATACGACTTCCTGTTCTTCGATCTTCTTCTCTTCAAAAACGGCTTCTTCAGCATTTTCAATGACTGTACGGCGCGCTTTTGCATATTCTTCTTTAAACGATTCAAGTTCTTCCACAATAACTTGCGCCATAGAATCATAATTATTGAGAATATCTTCATAACGCGCAATATTCTTCACCGTCTGTTCATGTTCCGCGATCAAAGCCTGTACTTCCAGACCGATGAGGCGATATAAGCGCATCTCGAGGATGGCAGCAGCCTGACGTTCTGTAAAGCGTAAAAGCACCGCCATCTTTTTGGAAATAGAAGATTTAAACTTAATATTATCTGTTACGCCATTTACAAGACATGCTTTTGCATCTTTTACAGATTTACTGCCTCGAAGGATTTCAATAATAAGATCGATCACATCACATGCTTTGATCAACCCCTCCTGCACCTCACTTTTTTCCTGTTCTTTTGCAAGAAGTGTTTTGTATTTTCTCGTCGCCAGTTCAAATCGAAAATCTACATGATGCTCAATGATCTTCTTAAGTCCGAGTGTTTCCGGTCTTCCGTCTGCAACTGCAAGCATATTCACGCCGAATGTGTCTTCAAGGCGCGTCTTTTTATAAAGCATATTTTTTAGATTTTCTACATCTGCGCCTTTTTTTAATTCCAACACAATCCGAATTCCTTCTTTGGAAGATTGGTTTGAAATATCTGTGATATCTGTTGTTTTCTTTGTCTCTACCAGACCGGCTACATCATTTAAAAACTTCCCTATTCCCGCTCCGATCATCGTGTATGGGATCTCACTGATCACAAGCTGCTTTTTGCCGCCTTTTAATTCTTCTGTCTCTACTTTTCCCCGGACTTTGATCTTTCCCTGTCCCGTTTCATATATATTGATCAGATCATCTTTATTAACAACAATTCCGCCTGTCGGAAAATCAGGCCCTTTTATGTATTTCATCAGTTGTTTTGTAGTGATCGAATCGTTTTTAATATATGCCTTTACCGCATCGATCACTTCTCCGAGATTATGAGGCGGTATACTTGTCGCCATACCTACCGCAATTCCTTCCGCTCCGTTTACGAGGAGGTTTGGCACACGCATCGGAAGTACAAGCGGTTCTTTTTCTGTTTCGTCAAAATTCGGTCCGAAATCTACCACATCTTTATCTAGATCTGCAAGGCAGACTTCCTGCGTGAATTTCGTCAGTCTTGCCTCAGTATAACGCATTGCCGCAGCGCCGTCACCTTCTATCGAACCGAAGTTTCCGTGACCGTCTACAAGTACCATTCCTTTTTTAAACTCCTGAGCCATAACAACAAGAGATTCGTAGATCGAACTGTCGCCGTGCGGGTGATATTTACCCATCGTATCTCCGACAATACGCGCGCATTTTCTGTACGGCTTATCATAGCGGATTCCCAGTTCGTACATATCATAAAGCGTACGGCGCTGAACCGGCTTCAGTCCGTCTCTTACATCCGGAAGTGCCCTGGAAATAATTACGCTCATCGCATAATCAATATATGATTTTTTCATAAGATCCGAATATTCCGTTCTTATGATCTGTGATTCACTGTTCATTTCTCGTCTCCTTCATTTCATTTTGCTCATATGACACAAAGCAAATCCATTTTCTGACACAAATCACGTCGACTCTGTTTCGTCATACAGATTATATATCAAGTTCCGCCTCTGTCGCATTTTCATAGATGAATGCCCGCCGCGGAGGCACTTCCGTTCCCATAAGCATCTCAGTCACACCGGAAGCCATTCTCGCATCTTCAATCTCAACAAGCTTTAAAAGACGTCTTTTAGGATCAAGTGTTGTTTCCCACAACTGTTCTGCATCCATCTCTCCAAGCCCTTTATACCTCTGAAGAGTAAACGGTCCTTTGTGTGTCCTTCGATATTTTTCAAGCGCCTTATCATCGTAAAGATATTCCTCTTCTCCGCTTTTCGGCATTGCCTTATAAAGCGGCGGCATTGCAATATACACGTGCCCCTCATAAATCAGTTCCGGCATAAACCGATAGAACAGCGTCAGCAAAAGTGTTGAAATATGAGCTCCGTCTACATCTGCATCTGCCATAATTATGATCTTATCGTATCGAAGCTTTGTAATATCGAAGTCATTGCCGTATCCTTCGGAAAATCCACATCCGAACGCATTGATCATCGTTTTTATTTCTGCATTCGCAAGGACTTTATCAATACTTGCTTTCTCCACGTTTAATATTTTCCCGCGAATAGGAAGAATCGCCTGAAAGTTTCTGTTTCTGGCCGTTTTTGCCGAACCTCCCGCCGAATCTCCCTCAACAATAAATATCTCGCACTTTTTCGGATCTCTGCTCTCGCAGTTTGCGAGTTTTCCGTTACTGTCAAACGAATATTTTTGCTTCGTCAAAAGATTCGTTTTCGCCTTTTCTTCTGTCTTACGGATTTTCGCCGCCTTTTCCGCACTTGACAATACCGTTTTTAAAACGTCCAGGTTACGGTCAAAATAAAGAACAATTTCATCTCCCGCAACTTTACCGACCGCTTTTGCCGCGTCGGGATTGTCCAGTTTTGTCTTTGTCTGCCCTTCAAATCTAGGATCCGGATGTTTGATCGAAATAATCGCTGTCATCCCGTTTCGGATATCAGCTCCCGTAAAGTTCGTATCCTTCTCTTTTAAAATACCGATTTCTCTTGCATACTGATTCATAACCGTCGTAAATGTCGTTTTAAATCCGGTTAAATGCGTTCCGCCCTCGGCATTGTAAATATTGTTGCAGAAACCGAGCACATTCTCATGAAATTCATTAACATACTGAAATGCCGCCTCCACTTCAATACCGTCTGCTTCCCCTTTAAAATAAACAGGCTCATGAAGCGCCTCTTTTTTCTTATTCAGATCTCTGATAAACCCGATGATTCCCTCCGGTTCATGATATTCGATATGCTCGGTCTGATCTCCTCTTTTATCTTCGAATATTATCGTCAGTTCCGGGTTAAGATATGCTGTTTCATGCAGCCTGCTTTTTACTTCCTCCGCCCGGAACTTCGTCTTTTCAAAAATCGTATCATCAGGCAGAAAATTAATTGTTGTTCCTGTCTTTTTTGTCTTTCCGATCTTAGGAAGAAGTCCGTTTTCCAGTTCAATGACAGGAACTCCGCGCTCATATCTGTCATGGTATACCGCCCCATCACGGCTGATCTTAACATCCATATATGTAGAAAGTGCATTTACAACAGAAGAACCGACGCCATGAAGACCTCCGCTTGTCTTATACGCCGAATCGTCAAATTTTCCCCCTGCATGAAGTGTGGTAAACACAAGCCTTGCCGCAGAAATTCCTTTTTGATGCATATCAACCGGAATTCCCCTCCCGTTATCGGTTACTGTTGCCGTTCCGTCTTTTTCTAAAACAACACGGATTTCCGTACAAAATCCTGCCAGATGTTCATCCACGGAATTGTCCACAATTTCATAAATAAGATGATTCAGACCTTTTGTCGATACACTTCCGATATACATTCCCGGGCGTTTTCGTACCGCCTCTAATCCTTCCAATACAGAAATACTCCCTGCATCATATGTATTATTTCCAGCCATTTACCTTCTCCTTTACCGGATCATTCCTTCTATTTTTCTCGACTTCTTTTCTTATGCCGCACTAATTTTGTTTCACGCTATAACGAGATTGTACCCTCAGATGCCGGATGTTGTTCCTTTCATCTGAGGGTATTATTTTCTATGATACCACCCGTTTTCGATCTTGTAAATAGAATCCTTGTCATTCCAGTATAACTTCACACAGCGTATCTGCCACGACCTCCATCGCATTTTTCATTTCTTCTACAGTATTTGTCTGCGCACCGGCTTCAATCAACAGAGACTTCGGCAGCAGATGCAGATTATATCTATATGCCCGCAGATAAATATGTCTTGCAAACCCGGGATACATTCGTTCTGACGCAAGCTGCATCTGAAGAGAAAACGCCAGATTATCCTGTATGTACGGATTATAAAGATAATCGATATCTCCGTTTGTGCGAGATCGGCTCAATCCATTAAAATACATGATCTTTGCAGTCGGCTTTCCGTTTACTTCTGTGACTAAGTGCGTTCCCTCGGCAACGCCATCCCTATGAAGGTCGATTGCCACCTCGATCGTTGGGTTTGCCTCCAGAATCGGTCTGACAGACGCTTCTGCGTTTTCATATGCATTACTCCTGTCGAGCTGTCCGTTAATAATATCATATACCCCTGTGTCATGGATTGTTTTGATTCCCCGCTTATTTAAAAGCTCTGTCAGATATTCCCCTATTCCGATAATACTTGTGGCAGGATCTCCCGGAATTGAATCGACAAATTCCTCCTGTGAATGAGTATGAAATATCAATACTTTCGGACCATCTTCCTTTTTATTGATCTTCATACTCCTCCCAAGAAGGTCATCTGCATTCAACTGTTCAGGACCAATCATCGTAGAGCTGTCTACCGTATAAAAATTACTAAGCAAATAATCAAAATCTCTTAACCTCTCAATAGACATATCGACAGAAGAAAGTGACGTTTCTCCCGACGGCTGCACATTTTGCGCCGTTTCAGGAGACTCTTTACTAATAAGATTTCCGTTTTCATCGATACAGTTCTCATCGTTTGCCTGCGCCTCTAAAATTTGAGCAACAGTTTCTTGATCTTCTGCCGTAAATCCCTCTCTCCTATGCTCCATCGCATACCCTGCTGTCGGAAGAAACAGATAAGATTGTTCTATAAAAAACTCGTGAACTGTTTTTTGCGGGCTTCTGTTCAAATATGCAAGCCGCGGCATGTACATCTCTTCCGCACCCGAAAAAATATGAGTTTGGAAACCATACATTCGAGCCGACCACATTCCTTCCGAAATCAAACAAATCATTGCCAGAAAGAAAAACAGAAACCGGATCATCCGCTTCTTCCGTTCTCGTTCTTTTTCTAATATCCGAAATCGATCCGCCATCAGACATCGTCCTTTCTATTACTTCTGACAGTGTATGCTTTGTTCTTTTCTCTTATGCTTCCGATCTGCCTGAACCGGCCGAAAAAAGCATATTGATCGCTTCCGATAAAGTATGACTGATATGATGAACCATTTCATCAACATCTTTAGGCGTGACAAACATTCCGTTTAAATGAGGAGAGATCAGCTCTTTTACAAATTCATATTTTTCTCCGGCGTTATAGGAACGCAGCACTTCCCCGACTCCTTTTAAAGAATCCGAAGATTCAAGAGCCCTTATAAAGTTTTCCATTGTATCATTTACAATCGTTGCTGCGTCTACAACTGTCGGCACACCGATTCCGATAACAGGTACTCCTAATGTTTCCATTGTCATCCCGTTTCTGTGATTCCCCACTCCACTTCCGGGATGAATCCCGGTATCTGCGATCTGAATCGTCCGGTTCAATCGCTTACTGTTTCTTGCTGCCAATGCATCAACTGCAATAATAACATCAGGATTCGTTTCCGATACAATCCCACGCACGATCTCCGCACTTTCCATTCCCGTTTGCCCCATCACTCCCGGCACGACAGCGCTGATCATCGGCGCGTCGTCGACTCCTATTGCATATTTTCCATATTCTTTTACAATATGCCGCGTCACGGATAAATGATCTGCCACGCAAGGTCCCAGTGAATCCGGAGTAACTTCTCTATTCCCCAGCCCTACTACAAGAATAGATAGATCTTTATCTTTTACTTCAAATTTTCGGATCAGTTCCTTTATAAAAGAACATACCTTTTCGGCAATCACGGTCTGACTTTTTTCATCAGGCATTGCCAAATTAGGAGTTTCTATCGTCAAATAAGTTCCTACAGGTTTTCCCATTGCCTTTGCTCCGTTTTCTGTTTTGATCTCCACTCTTGTAACACGAAGTTCTGATGCTTCATCATAATCTTCTTCAAGAACTACCCCTGATATTTCTACATGATCTGATTCAAACCTTTCTTTTTCTTCAAGCGCAAGATCTGTCCGCACACTATAATTTTTTATCATATCTCATCCTCGCTTTTTATGTTCTTATTATAGTATTCCTGCTGTTTTTATATTCAAACCGTCTTTTTAATGCAGATACTGTGTTTTTTTATTCCGGTTTTCCAAATAATGCAGTTTTTCTCTATATATGTTCCATAATTCCCAATATTTATTAAAATATGTATTGACAACCCTTTAGAGTTGGCATAAAATAAATGAGTATGTTTCAGCAGAACGTCCGTGTCCGAGTCTGCGGAAACTCAAATTACATTTGAAATCATAGATATATTTGGAGGTGTACGCATTGGCTAACATTAAGTCTGCTAAGAAAAGAATTTTAGTAAACGAGACAAAAGCTGCAAGAAACAAAGCAATTAAGTCTAAAGTAAAAACTGCTGTAAAGAAAGTGGAAGCTGCAGTTGCCGCTAAAGACGCTGAAACTGCTAAGACTGCTCTTCGCGCAGCGATCGTCGAGATTTCCAAAGCTGGAACAAAAGGTGTTTATCACAAAAAAACTGTTTCCAGAAAGATTTCTCGTCTTTCCAAAGCTGTAAGCAGCATTGCTTAATCTTATTAATAGAATTGATAAAAATAGAAAAGACATTTGCTCCCGTCAGGCAGATGTCTTTTTTTGTACATAATCTTATCATCATAAACAAAAAGACATTTTCATACAAAAAGACGCTTCGCGTAATGCAAGGCGTCTTTTTGTAATTATATCCTATTAGTTATTGATCAGTTTATCTTCATCGCTCCAACTGTAAAGTTTTCTGATCTCTTCTCCTACTTTCTCTGCCGGATGCTCTGACGCAAGTTTTCTCATTGCGCGGAAATGTGCCTGACCTCCGGCTTCGGACATATCCAGAAGAAAGTCTTTTGCAAACGTACCATCCTGAATATCTGTCAAAATCTGCTTCATCGCTTTCTTCGTATCATCTGTAATGATCTTCGGTCCTGTTATGTAATCACCATATTCGGCAGTATTGGAAATCGAATATCTCATTCCTGCAAAACCGGACTGATAGATCAAATCAACAATAAGCTTCATCTCATGAATACACTCAAAATATGCATTTCTCGGATCGTATCCCGCTTCTACAAGTGTCTCAAAGCCTGCCTGCATAAGAGCGCACACACCGCCGCAAAGAACCGCCTGTTCGCCGAAAAGGTCTGTCTCTGTCTCTGTACGGAATGTAGTCTCGAGGATACCGGCTCTTGCTCCTCCGATCGCAAGACCATATGCGAGAGCTTTATCAAGAGCTTTTCCTGTATAATCCTGCTCTACAGCTACAAGGCAAGGAGTTCCTTTTCCAACCTGATACTCGCTTCTTACAGTATGTCCCGGAGCTTTCGGAGCGATCATTGTCACATCTACGTTCGCCGGCGGAACGATTTGTCCGAAATGAATATTGAAACCATGTGCGAACATCAGCATATTACCTTCTTCAAGATTCGGCTCAATATCGTTTTTATATAAAGCAGCCTGTTTCTCATCATTAATCAGGATCATAATAATATCTGCTTTTTTTGCCGCTTCTGCCGCTGTATATACTTCAAATCCCTGCGCTTCTGCTTTTGCCCATGATCTGCTTCCTTCATAAAGTCCGATCACGACATTGCATCCTGATTCTTTCAGATTCAGTGCATGAGCATGTCCCTGACTTCCATAACCGATGATCGCGATTGTTTTTCCCTCAAGAAGTGAGAGATTACAATCTTCCTGATAATAAATTTTTGCTGCCATTTTGCATTCCTCCTAAATGATAATTAAAAATATGCTACATCCTTACTTCCTCTGGAAAGACCTGTAATACCTGTTCTTGCAAGTTCCAGTATCTCATATCCTCGAAGAAGATTCAGAAAAGCTTCCAGTTTACTCTGAGTTCCGGTGAGTTCGATGATCAGCGAGTCCTCTTCGACATCAACTATCTTCGCTCTGAAAATATCTGCCACTGAAATAATCTCGCCCCTTTGGGATGCGTTTGCCCGCAGTTTTACCATGATCAGTTCGCGGTATACTGACTCTCCGTCTTTCAAAACTTTTATATCAACGACATCTTCCAGCTTCCTTACCTGTTTTTCTATCTGGGATAAAATCAGCTCATCCCCCGATGCAACTACTGTAATCCTCGTAAACCTCGTATCGGTCGTCGCACCTGCCGTGATGCTGTCTATACTGTATCCGCGTCTGCTGAATAACCCTGCAATACGGCTCAACACTCCCGGATTATTGTCTACAAGCAATGAAAATACCTGACTTCTCATGTGTTCCTCTCCTTCTTCTCTAAAAAAACAGAGTGCGTTCTGTTTTTTTATAATAACAACTACTTCTTCTTTTGTCAAGTATTGGCACCCATATTTTTACATTTTTCACAAAATGCAGGATTACCGCATCATTTCAGGATGATCCCGGCAATGTCTTCCGGCGTCCCGGCAACGTATACTGCGCCTGCTTTTTCCAGTTCTTCACGGTTGCCGAATCCGTATAATACCCCCATACAGTCAAGCCCTTCCTGCTTTGCCCCAAGCACATCATGTTCACGGTCACCGATCATTAGTATCCTCTTCTTATCCTGCATCCGGCAGGTATCGATCAGATATCCGATCACCTCTGCCTTACTGCCTCTGCCTCCGTCCAGTTCCATACCTGCCACATATTCAAAATATTGATCCAGGTCAAAATGTTCAATGATCCTTCTCGCATATACTTCCGGTTTGGACGTCGCGACAAAAAGTCTTTTTCCTGCTGCCTTCAATGCCTTTAATGATTTTTCAAATCCGGGATACACCGAACACTCAAAAATCCCCGTATCCTGATAATATTCCCTGTAATACTCCACCGCCTTCCAGCTTTTCTCATCGTCAAATCCATAGAATCTGGCGAACGAATCGGTAAGCGGCGGACCGATGAATTTATATAATTTTTCCCGTTCGGTCTCTTCGATTCCGAATTTTTCCAGCGCATACATCACCGAATTCGTAATTCCCGGTGAAGAATCGATGATCGTGCCATCCAGATCAAAGAAACAGATATCATACATTTTATCAAGCTTTTCTTTTTCCATATTCTCTACCTGCCTGCTTCAAAAAAATACCGGAGCCGTCCTTCTGCGTTTTTTCCGCATCCGTCACACCCCGGTATTATTATAACCGTTCCATCTATACTTTTGCAAACTGTATCATCCAGAGAAGCAGAAGATGCACCGGATAAAATCCGTAGAAAAACCATTTTTCCTAGCCGTGTGCTGTTTTGTCTGCTTTGTTATACACACACTGTATAACCACTCCCGATGCTGCCGGCCCGATACAGGCACATGCAGAATGTATGAGCGCACTCTCCAGCCCGCAGTCCGTCCTGTATGACAACACATTCAACAGAAAGAAGAGTCCCACTGCTTTTCCATATGCCAGTGATACTTTTTTCCTGTCCCCATATGCATTTACAAACAGCATCGTAAATACCGGTGCCAGAAGTGCCCAGTCCGTCCAGAGCGAACAGATTACCAGCACGCACAGCCATAGCATTTTCTCCCCTTTATGTTTTACATGATCTGCAACCCACACCACTCCCAGACATAGAAGAAGGCTGAACATCATGTTCAGGTTCGTCTGTTTCAATGCCAGCATGAAGGGAATCTGTGA
>ERZ773237.2583-NODE-2583-length-11920-cov-3.995280_pt1 | contig 11920 bp, 7 predicted proteins | sample MGYA00580990_ERZ773237 | MGnify/ENA primary metagenome ERZ773237 (study PRJEB29015, sample SAMEA2737749) | human gut metagenome | biome: human gut; feature: human-associated habitat; material: faeces | place: China | collected 2012 ...
AAATTAAATATATTCACTTCAATGCTACGGTCAGTACCGTTAGCTATTGTGGGACGATAGCCAATACTGAGCATGCCACCATAAATCTGACCTGCCACAGTAACACGAACCACATATACCCCATCGGAAGGAACTAACTTATCCGGATCATCCACCCGGAGATTTGCAGTAGGAAAACCTATTTTACGACCGACACGATAACCACTTACTACCATGCCATTCAAGAAATAATCATATCCCAGGCAAGCAGCAGCTTCCGAGACGTTACCTTCTGACAGCAATTGCCGGATAACAGAAGAACTGACCGCAACATCCTTATCTATATATGCACGTGCAAGAATAACTTCTATCCCCAATTCCTGCCCATAGCGTACATAGTCATCAAAGCCTTCACTACGATTATGACCAAAGCGATGGTCGTACCCTATAACAAGAGCACGTATATTATAATGACTGTAAAGGAACAACATAAACTCCTTCGCTGAAAGAATGGCAACGTCAGGAGTAAAATCAAGCATCATGCAATAATCCAAGCCGGTTTCAGTGAGCAAGGAAACCTTTTCTTCACAAGTGGTCAGTAGTTCAGGGTGATACTCCGGCTGTACAACCTTGCGCGGATGCACAGGAAAAGTCACCACTCCCGAAGCAAAACCATGTGCAGCAGCTACTTCGCGCACCTGTTCAATCAGGTAGCGATGTCCTCGATGCACTCCGTCAAAAAAGCCTATAGTAGCAACACAAGGCTGAGGAAGCACTGCCGGTATGTTACGAAGCAACTGCATTTTAACTTTCAATTCTCAACTCTCAACTAAATAAATGACTCCAGTCTTCACATGCTTTCGGCGTGTAGGTAGAAATACCCAATGTTTCCGCCACACGACAATTCTCGGAAGAATCATCTATAAAGAAAGTTTCTTTGGGATCTATGCCTGTTTCTTCCAATAGTTTCTCAAAAATAGCAACGTCCGGCTTTACCATCTTCATTTCATAAGAAAGGAAAATCTTCTCAAAATAATCTTCTACCCGGAAAGCCTTGTAGTGGAAAGCATGCTTACACGACCACTTCCAGTGAATTTCATTGGTGTTGCTCAACAGATAGACCACATATTTCTCACGCAGTTTCAACAACAAATCCAATTTATAGGTAGGAATGCCTCCCAAAAAACTATTCCAGGCAGCATCTATACGGGCATCGGTCACCACCTTCCCTATTTGCTCACGGATCGCATTCCGGAACTCCGCACTGGTAATCAGTCCTTTTTCATGCTGCAAGAAGAAACCTTGCTGATGACAAACATCAAGCATAGCCTCTACATTAGGCATGCCTAACTTTGCAAAATTCTCGATACAACGCTGACGGTCCAAGTCGATCAACACACCGCCAAAATCAATAATAAGGTTTTTAATTCCTTTTTCTTTCATTTTATTTCTGAGTTAAACGTCGGATGAAACGTATCGCCTCACCCACCCATAATACCAGTGAAGTAGAAGCAATAATAATCACCCAAGTGACTAAATCAAGCGGCACAGTACGGAATACGGCACCACCGAACTGTACTATAAGGAACTGTCCTACTAAAATAGCAAGTACTATCAGTTCCATACCATACGATTTGGAAATCCCTTTGAAAGCGGAGTCTGTAGTACCAAACACACGCGCATTGAAAAGGTTCCAGAATTGCAGCATCACGAAGAATGTGAAGAATATGGTCAGACGTTCCGGTGTCATGCCGCCCTCGGCATGGTTAAACCAGTATAACATTCCCATAAGTATAATCAGGAAAGCCCCCCCTACACCTAAAATATAGGAGCGCATGGCTTTCGAAATAATAAAGTCATTGCTACTGCGAGGCTTCTCTTGCATGACACTCTCACTGGGCGGAATAGAAGCCAGAGCCAAAGCAGCAAAAGTATCCATAATAAGATTCACCCATAACATTTGAGTTACAGTAAGCGGTAATTCCGTACCTATCAATGAGCCAAGCAAAACAATGAGTAGAGCCACAAAGTTGATAGTCAACTGGAAAACAATGAAACGTTGAATATTTTTATACAGCGAACGCCCCCACATCACGGCAGTGCCGATACTATTGAAAGAATCGTCAAGCAGGGTTATATCACTGGCTTCCTTGGCCACTGATGTTCCCGTACCCATAGAAAGACCTACCTGTGCATGGTTCAATGCAGGAGCATCATTCGTACCGTCTCCTGTTACCGCTACCACCGCACCTTTTTGCTGCAACAACTGCACCAGACGCTGTTTATCTGTAGGACGCGCACGCGACATTATTTTCAGATCCATCACACGGTCAAGCGCTTCTTCATCTGTCAGTTCTGCAAAGGCAGCTCCTGTTATCCGGTTACGTTCCGTATCTTCCGGTTTCCACAAACCAATCTGACGTGCTATTTCCGTAGCCGTACCCGGTGTATCCCCCGTAACAATCTTTATATCAATACCGGCAGACTGGCATTTCGATACCGCCGCAGGCACATCCTGACGAATAGGATCACTGATAGCAACCACACCCAGGAACGACAAATCATGATCGGCAACCAATTCCACACAATCTCTTGTATCCGTATCTTCTACGATCTTGAAAGCAAAACCAAGGGTACGCATCGCCATGTTCTGATAACCCAGCAATTGTTTTTCTACCGTAGAGCGATACTCTACCGCATCTACCCGCTTGCCATCCAGAATAACCTCCTTACATTTGCCTAAAACAATTTCAGGAGCACCTTTCACGTACAATACCTTCTTACCCATCAAAGGAGACTTCACCAAAGTCGCCATGAATTTACGTTCGGTAGAGAAAGTCAACTGATCCACAACCGGAGCATTCTCACGTAATTCCAGATAATCCCTGTTCCTGCTGTTCAACCATAAAAGCAAGGCTACCTCTGTCGGATTCCCTACTCCTTTCGGTTTTTCACCTTCGGCTATCTCTTCCAGAAAAGCTGTAGAATTGGTACTAATACCTTCCACCACCAATTTGCTGATATCATCTTCACCGACTTCTCCGCCATTTTTCAAACCATAGAAACTCGGTTCATAAACTTGCATCAGATTTTGAGTCAATGTACCTGTCTTATCCGTACAAATCACAGTGATGGCACCCATCGTCTCGCAAGCATGCATTTTCCGAACCAGATTGTTGGTAGAAAGCATACGGCGCATATTCAATGCCAGACTCAATGTCACACTCATCGGCAACCCTTCGGGCACTGCAACCACAATCAGGGTTACTGCCATCATAAAGTATTGCAGGGTAGCTTTCAATGCCGGAAGCCAGTCTGCAAAAGTATGGAAAGTTGAGAAAGGATATACCAGTATTACATCTTTAATAAAGAAAATGGCAAATGCCAATCCGGCTACCGAGAAGCCGATCTTACCAATCAGATTGGCAAGTTTGGTAAGCTGTATGTTCAGCGGAGTAGGCTCCGTACTCTGTTCCGTACTCTGCCGGGCTACCTTTCCGATTTCCGTATCATCCCCCACACTGAGCACCCGCATTGTTCCATGACCGTCTACAACCGTAGTACCACGCAACACACGATTGGAAGCATATGTAGCTTCTTCATCAAAATCTGCTTCTACAGTCGTTTTACTAACTACAGGTTCACCAGTCAGATTGGATTCATTGATTTGCAAAGAAATAGCTTCCAGCAGTTCACCGTCAGCAGGAATTTCTTCTCCTGTTTCCAGAACGATGATATCTCCTACTACCACATCTTTCCGGGGAATCTCCTGTACGCGACCATTACGGATAACTTTCACCAAAGTTTCCTCATTGACCGCATTCAACAAATCAAATTTTTTATTAGCATCATATTCAAAGAAGAAGCCGATTCCGGTAGCCAGCAATATGGCGGTAATAATACCGATTGTTTCGGCATATTCATTCTCTACGATCGAGATGATCAAAGAAAATAGTGCAGCAACTAAAAGTACCCTGACAACAGGGTCTTCAAACTTTTCAAGATATAACTTCCATAGGGAGGGACGCTTGGGAGGCGTTAACAGATTGACTCCGTACTTCTCGCGGCTTTTTCTTACTTCGTCGTCAGTAAGTCCGCCATGATAAAAATCATCCTTCATTGCAGTCATGCAAATTGTTAGCTTTAATTAAGAGCCACAAAAGTACAATATTAATTTGGGATACCGAATGTTATTAAATCTTTTTATAAGTTAGTCTTGCCATCAATCTCTGTGCCCTGTTCCTTAATCTGACGACCATTGATCGGAAGTGTAAACCAGAATGTAGATCCCTTACCATATTCAGATTCCACACCAATCTTCCCCCCCAGTTTACGGATAATCATTTCACAAATAGCCAATCCCAGACCAGTACCTTTTTTATTCTGTTCCACCCGAACAAAGCGTTCAAAAATATGATTAACCTTGTCTTCCGGAATACCGCTACCGGTATCTTTTACGTAAAAGTAAAGCCCCTCTGTACAACATTTATAGCCCAAAGTAATGCTACCTTCATCCGTAAACTTCACCGCGTTGGTCATAAAATTGGAGATAACCTGTTGCAAGCGGTTTCTATCTGTATACATAATACATTCATCCGCAGGAGTTTCTCTGATAATCTGGATAACAGCAGCTTTATCTTCCAATCTCATACGGAACAATTGCTCTATATCAAGCATCAGTTGCTTGACGTCCACCTCAGAGAACGTAAACTCCAATGTACCTGCTTCTATTTTAGAAAGGTCAAGAATATCAGCAATCAATTGCTGCAATAACTCGTTATTAGAATGAACTATTTCCAAAAACTGTGTCTTCTCCTCTTCCGTACCGGCAGAAGCCAGCAATTCGGAAAAGCCGACGATAGCATTCAGTGGCGTACGTATCTCATGGCTCATATTAGCAAGAAAAGCAGATTTGGAACGATCTGCATTCTCCGCTTTTTCACGGGCTTTATGCAATTCCACTTCTGCTTTCTTCAAGCGTGTAATATCATGTACAGTAATTACCATGCCTTCCTTGTCATCTATCTCCATATATTCACCGGAAACATACGTATCACATTCAGATACCTCTCCTCGCCTATCCCGTATATCGAGTGTAGCCTCCAAATCTGTAAAACTACTTTTTGCACGATAAGTCTCTTCTATCTTTCTCCGGATAGGACAACTGCCGCAAAGTTCATGCGTTCCGCATCCTCCTTCGGCGGACAATGCGTTATTACAACGCAGCAAATCTCCTACACGGGGTAATCTACCTTCCGGCTTACGGGCTTTAGTGATATCATAATAGTTTGTCCGGGTAACAACAAAATCCCTGTTTATCAAAAGAATAAAAGCATGAACATTTTGCATAATGGAACGAAACAGTTCTTCTGAGCTGCGCAATGCTTTTCTGGCGTTTCCTGCTTTAAGCAGCAGACGTCTACTTCTACCGAGTTCAAACACATACAATAGCAATACTCCCACAAGTACCACCATACCGATCAGAATTAGTATCGTCATAAAGAGTTCATTTACAATAAAAACGAAACAAATATATCTCTTTCAAATCAAAACCGGAAACAAAAGAGCGGTATTTATTGTTATTTATAAAGAAAACCTAAAAAATAATTTTATGGACAAGTACATTTGCACAGTTTGTGACTACGTTTACGATCCCGAAATGGGTGATCCGGAAAACGGCATTGAGCCGGGAACATCGTTTGAAGACCTTCCTGAAGATTGGGTTTGCCCGCTATGTGGAGTCGGAAAAGAAGAATTTGAGAAAGCGTCTTAAGACGCTTTCTTTTCTTTTACATCACTACTTGCTTCTACTACATTTACCACATAATCGCCCAGCTTTTCGCACTCTGCGATAATATCCATATAGTAAACGCCCATCTGATAATCATACTCTTTATTATTTACATCCAGAATATTCTGATTCTTCAGCTGATTGCGATAGTTATTAATTTCATTCTCAATATTGAATGACTTATTCACGTCAATACTTTGGTGGTCGGAGCGTTCCACAACAACAATCATTTGTGCCAACGCATCATCCGTCAGTTTCATCATAAAGTGAATATGATCATATTGCTTTTCTGTGAAGTCCTGATTGGTCTGACGTTTACGATTGATAGTACGAGCAAGATTATAGCAACTATCACCAATACTTTCAATTTCCGTGACCTCACGAAGCATGGCACGAATCTGCAGCTTACTTTCTGAACTCAAACGTCCGTCGGACACTTGGTTCAGATAATTGGCTATCTCCAATTCCATATTATCGCTGATATTCTCATATTTCTCAATACGGCTGAACAGCTTATTATAATCATCGTCTTTATCCGTATGCAGCAAGTCCTGCACCATATTGAACATACGATGAGTACGCTCTGCAAACAAGTGAATTTCCTTGCGTGCCTGCAATATGGAAAGCTCCGCTGTAGAAAGCATACCACCGGAGATAAAGCGGAGACGATATTCCTCGTCGGCTTCTTTCTGCGGAATGATAGCACAAACCGTACGTTCTATCAATCTCACAAACCAGATAAGAATCAATACATTGCAGATATTGAAGCAAGTGTGGAAGGCTGATAGCTTAAATGAGACAGCTACGGCAGGATCTTTCGTTCCCATCACGTTTTCCACAAACCACGATACGGCACTCGTAAACGGAGTGAAAAGACAAAGCACCCAGATAACACCGAAGACATTGAATACCAGGTGAGCCAATGCAGCCCTCCTCGCCTGCGTATTACCGGTTAAAGCAGCAAGATTGGCAGTAATAGTAGTACCGATATTCTCGCCCAATACTAATGCCGCCCCCAACTCAAAACTTATCCATCCATTGGCACACATGATAAGCGTGATGGCCATCGTTGCCGCCGATGCCTGCACAATCATAGTCAGAACAGTACCTATTATCACAAATAAAAGGATGGAAAAATATCCCATATCGGTATAACTCTGTACAAAAGCCAGCATTTCCGGATTTGCTTTCAAATCCGGTGCATTGGATTGTAACATAGAAAGTCCCATAAAAAGGAAAGAGAAACCGAAAATAAATTCACCGATAGACTTACGATGACTTTTTTGAGAGAAGAGAAGAGGGATACCAAAGGCAAGTAGAGGAAGTGCGAAAGCGGCTATATCAACTTTGAAGCCTAATGCCGAGATAATCCATGCTGTAACGGTAGTACCGATATTGGCTCCCATTATTACACCAATGGATTGGGATAAAGTGAGTAGTCCGGCGTTTACAAAACTCACCACCATAACGGTAGTTGCAGAAGAAGATTGAATCAGTGCTGTGATCAGCACACCCGTCAGCACCCCGGTTACCCGGTTGGTAGTCATTGCCGTTAGAATTTTCCGGAGCCTGTCGCCGGCAAACTTTTGAAGTCCTTCACTCATTATCTTCATTCCGTACAAGAATAATGCCAGTGAGCCAAGCAGCTTTAAAAAATCATAAAAAGAATATTCCATCTTTAATTAATTAGAAGGTTTTATGCCACATCTGTTATTATATCTATATTTAACGTATTAATCACCTAAAAAGGAGACGTCATGAAACACATGTTACAAATTTGTTGCAAAAATAATAATATTTCTAAAGAATTCCCCATCGGGAGTTCACTTTTGGATATTTATTACGGTTTTAATCTTAATTTTCCCTATCAGGTTGTCAGTGCGAAAGTTAATAATCGGTCCGAAGGATTGAATTTCCGGGTATATAATAATAAAGATGTAGAATTCCTCGATATACGCGACTCATCCGGCTTGCGGACATACGTACGCAGCCTTTGTTTCGTACTTTATAAAGCTGTCAGCGAACTGTTTCCCGAAGGCAAACTTTTTGTGGAACACCCTGTCTCCAAAGGATATTTTTGCAATCTCCGCATCGGACGCCCGATTACCTTGGAAGATGTATCCGCCATTAAAAAGCGTATGCAGGAAATTATAGATGAGAATATCACATACCGTCGCACAGAATGTCATACCACCGAAGCAGTACGCATCTTCAATGAACGGGGAATGACGGACAAAGTGAAACTACTGGAAACCTCAGGTTCTATCTATACCTATTATTACTCGTTAGGCGACACCATCGACTATTATTATGGCAACCTGTTACCCAGTACCGGTTTTATCTGGCTGTTCGATATCGTAAAATACTACGATGGCTTGTTACTGCGCATACCCAACAAAGCAAATCCCAATGTTTTGGAAGAAGTTGTCAAGCAAGAAAAAATGCTCGATGTCTTCAAAGAACATCTCCGTTGGAACTACATCATGGGATTGGGCAATGTAGGAGACTTCAATCTTGCCTGTGAACAGGGGCATGCCACCGACCTGATCAACGTAGCCGAAGCACTGCAAGAAAAAAAGATAGCCCAGATTGCCGATGATATTTATCACCGTGGTGAAAATGGCAATCGTGTGAAACTGGTACTTATCTCCGGTCCCTCTTCTTCGGGTAAGACCACTTTCAGCAAACGTCTTTCCGTACAGCTTATGACGAACGGACTTCGCCCATATCCTATAGCTCTGGATAATTACTTTGTGAACCGGGAAGATACCCCAAGAGATGCGAATGGCGATTATGATTACGAATCACTTTACGCACTCGATCTCAAAAAGTTTGAGGAAGACCTGAAAGCTCTGTTAAGAGGTGAAGAAATAGACTTGCCGAGTTTCAACTTCACCACCGGGCAGCGTGAATATAAAGGTGACAAGTTACGGATAGACGAGCATACCATCCTTATTCTGGAAGGTATTCATGCACTGAATCCTGAACTCACCCCGCAAATACCGGCAGAGAATAAATACAAAATCTATGTGTCTGCCCTGACTACCATTTCTCTGGACGACCATAACTGGATTCCCACTACGGACAACCGTTTGTTGCGCCGTATTATCCGAGACTTCAACTACCGCGGCTACTCGGCACGGGAAACCATTTCCCGCTGGCCCAGTGTACGAGCCGGAGAAGACAAATGGATATTCCCTTATCAGGAAAATGCCGATGTGATGTTCAACTCCGCACTGTTGTTTGAGTTTGCCGTACTGCGCTGCCATGCCGAACCCATATTGACCAGTGTGCCTCGCAACTGCCCTGAGTATGCCGAAGCGTACCGTTTGTTGAAGTTCATCAAATATTTTACACCCATACAAGACAAAGAAATACCGTTTACCTCATTATTACGTGAATTTTTAGGCGGAAGTAGTTTCAAATACTAAAAGATTATTTTACTTTTGCTTGCAAATTCATATAAATAGTTATGCTCATGAAACAATTTGCTTTCATTCTATCTCTCGTATTGTGTTTAAGCACAGTGACTTTCGCGCAAAGCACCAGCCGCGCCGATGAGCTAATGCAACAAGCACAAACTAACCTGAAACAAAAAGAATATATTAAAGCCCGTTACCTTTTCCTGCAAGCTTACAATGCTTTCTCCTCGCAAGAAAAGTATGACAAAGCTGTAGAGTGCGGTGTTAACGCCAGTGCCCTCTATCATCGGGAAAACTATTATAAGGAAGCTTTCGAGCTGTTGCGCGGTGCGGAACTATTGGTTACAGGAGGCGAACAGAAAAGTGGCAAGGCTATGCCGGATCTGCGCTTCCGTATCAATAAGGAGCGCCTGCAAATGTACATCAACCTTAAGAACCCTGCCCGAGCCAAAGAGCAACTGACCAAGCTGGAAGAAACTGCTAAAGCAGCCAAAAATGACTCTCTCAATAATGATTTGCTCTATACTCAGGCCAATTATTATTATACTTTCGGCATGAATTCGCAAGGAGATGCCTACATCAACCGCCTGATCGGTCAATATAAGGAACAGAAAAACTACACTAAAGTAGACGAGTCTTATAAGACATTGATCGACATTGCCCGCAAAGCAAATAATGCCGGACTGGTGGCCCGCACTTACGACAAGTACATTCTTTGGACGGATTCTGTAAAAGCACTTACCGCCCAAGATGAACTGAATGTTCTGAAACGGAAGTATGACGAGAGCCTGCAAACTATCGAAGAGAAAGACAGCTCTCTCTCCGCCAAGCAGTACATCATCATTGGTCTTTGCATCCTCGCCGGACTCCTTGCTGCTGTATTAGTACTGGCCGGCATCGTATTGCTGCGTTTCGTCCTCCTTACCCGGAAGCAAAAGAAAGCCATCCAGATTGCGAACGAGCACAATGAACTGAAAACCCAGTTTATCCAGAATATCTCAGCACAAATGGAGCCAACCCTGAATACTCTGGATGGAACGCAACCGGGCGTTCGTGCCCTGAAGGGTTTTGCAGAACACATTCAAGAGCTGTCCGACTTGGAAAACACCTTATCAGAGGCTTACGAAATGCGTGAAATCAACATCAATACTTTCTGTGAAAGTGTTATGGATAAAATTAAAAGCGGCTTGAAACCAGACATAACTACTGCCGTCAATGCACCGAAACTCAGTGTAAAAACGAATCCGGAACAACTTGAACGCATTCTTCTCCACTTGCTGAACAATGCCGCCGAGTTTACTCCCGAAGGTGGTAAAATCTGGTTGGACTTCAAAAAACGTGGAGCACACACTCATCAGTTCATCATAAGCGACACAGGAACCGGCATTGCCGAAGAAGAACAAGCAGACCTATTCAAGCCTTTCACCAAAGTGAAAGACCTTACAGAAGGTGACGGTTTGGGACTACCTATTTGTTCTCTAATTGCTACTAAAATGAATGGTAGTCTGACGCTGGACAGCAGTTATACCAAGGGTTGCCGTTTTGTTTTGGAACTACATACCTGATAAAAAATACACCTAAAATTAAACAGCCCCTATTTCTGATTTATTTTCAGGAATAGGGGTTGTTTATTTTCCACACCTACATTACATTGTTTTATCACCAGAAACGGGTACTTTTGCAGGCTGCAACAACAAATGATAAATCAATGAAAGCCACTGTCTTAGCTATGCTATTACTTGCATCTTGTATATTAGCGGCTTGTACTCGTTCCAGCCCGAACGCCCAACTTGTACAAGCCGATTCTCTCATACAAAAGTTCCCTGACAGCGCCTTACATTTCTTACAGGGTATTCAACCAAAGGGATTACACTTAGCAGCCGACCGCGCATATTATGCACTATTATTGACACAAGTCAAAGACAAGAATTTCATCCATCAAACTGAGGATTCTCTAATACGTATTGCAGTGCAATATTATGATTCCACTAAAAATACAGCCATGCAGGCAAGGGCACATTATTATTTAGGATGCATTTGGAGAAACAAAGACTATCATCCAGAAGCTCTAAAAGAATTCTTTAAAGCCATAACCTATTCAAAAAGAATCTTTGACAATAGTTTAACAGGGCATATATACAACAATATAGCCTATTTATACTATTTACAAAGATTAAATGAACAAGCCGATTCAATCTATCAAATAACAGAAAAATTAGCAATATTGGAGAAAGACTCTATCCTTTGGGCTGATGCACTATCCCAACGAGGGATGATAAACATAAGAAAAGGAAGAGAATGCTATCAAAAAGCAGAAGAAAAAATACTCCATGCTTTCAATATTTCATGTAACATGAATCAAAGAAGTATGATAGCCAAAACAGCTTATTCATTAAGTCTATTATACGGACGTATGAACATGGGGGAAAAAGCTGTTGAATTCGCAAAACTCAATATCAACAATCAAGATAATTCAAATGCGCTGGACAGGGCCTATCTGGTTTTGGGTGACGCTTATTACAAAATATCTCAATATGATTCCGCCTCAATTTACTTAAATAAAAGCCTTCATAGCGAAGACCACTATACCAAAGCAGGTGCCTATATGCGTTTAGCTGATATTGCCAAAAAGCAGGGATTATTGGAAAAGGCACTTGAGATGGAAAGAAAATACTCTTCTTATCTGGATAGCGCCCAACAAAAGCAACAGAGTGCTGAAATCGTTACA
>ERZ773237.2593-NODE-2593-length-11906-cov-3.020251_pt1 | contig 11906 bp, 11 predicted proteins | sample MGYA00580990_ERZ773237 | MGnify/ENA primary metagenome ERZ773237 (study PRJEB29015, sample SAMEA2737749) | human gut metagenome | biome: human gut; feature: human-associated habitat; material: faeces | place: China | collected 2012 ...
GAAAGTACGGTATCTACTGCTGCGGTTGTTGACAAATCTGCCAATACCTCTGTAAAGCTTCCGCCAAATGCTTCAATCTTTTCTTTCGTTTCCGCACAGGAACGTCTTCCGACACCGACAACCTTTGCACCTGCCTCGGCAAGTGCGACTGCCATTCCCTGTCCCAGTCCGGTATTGGCACCGGTCACAACTGCAACTTTTCCATCCAGTTTAAACAAATCAAGAATCATTCACATTCCTCCTAGTTAAATCCAATCCACTTATTCATTACTTTGTAACCTGTCTTTGAAATCCATCTGCCGGATTTTCCCGGAAGATTGACTGAAAAACCAAGCATACTATAACGAAGCATTTTATAAACTTCCTTATCCTTTGCCTTGACGTAATTCCACAATTCCTGCTTTTTGGCAAGATTTTCAGGTGTGCCTGAAAGAATCAGAAAGATCGATGATACTTCCATCATAATACGCAGATAATTGCGCATATACATACGGCATTTCTGATTGCTGATTTTCTGCTCTGTATAAAAATCTACCATTCTGCGTGTAACGCGCAGCTGCTGGTCAATTCTTGAAATCATGACCGTCTCATTGACAGACTGGTCATCCCTGCCGATAAAATAGCGGTAAAAATTCGTATTGATATAATACATTTTCTTAACATACGGCAGCGGTTCAAATACAAAAATGTTATCCACATAAAATGTATGTTTTGGCAGCTGCAATCCACATTTTTTCAGTAATTCCGTCTTATAAATAACCGTATGCATTAAAATGTACTGGTCCAGCTTAAAATGTCCGATATCATTCCATGTAAAAAGAGTTTCTTCCGGAAATACATTGTCATAATGGATGACTTTCTTACGCTTTGCACCCACTTTTTCATAGACGTAATTTGCAATGACCATATCCGGTTCTTCTGCCTCGTCAAATTTTTTGAGCGTTGCCAGTACTCTGCGGTAACTTTTTAAATCCACCCAGTCATCACTGTCAACCACTTTAAAATATTTACCCGTTGCATGTGCCAGTCCTGTATTAACTGCCTGTCCATGTCCACCGTTCTCCTGATGAACCGCCTTAACAATCGTCGGATATTTTGCTGCATATTCATCTGCAATTTTTGCTGTTTCATCTTTGGTAGAACCATCATCTACAATGATAACTTCTACGTCCTCACCGCCTGCCAGAACAGACTGAATACATTTTTCCATATATGCCGCCGAATTGTAGCATGGAATAGCAAATGATAATAATTTCATAACTTTATACGGATTTCCGTTTCCTCCTTCTATAAATCCTATCCCTCTAAGCTTCTGACCTGTACAGCATACCGTCCTTTTCTTATCTGTGGCCGCACAAAATCTTAGCTTTTTCTTTTGATATTCTTATATATTCCTACATTCTGTCCGGGCATTCAATTGCCAGCAGTTCTATACACTGCTCTAATACGGCTTTTGTCAGACAAATTAACGCAATATAGCCTTTCTGCTTTGCTTCGTCTGTTTCTGCAAGAATCTTGGTATCGTGATAGAATCCGTTAAATGCGTTAGATACTTCATAAATAAACTGGCACAGCTTATGCGGCGCTTTTTCTGTATAGACTGCCGCCATAATTTCCGAAAACTTTGCCAGAGAAAGCATCAATGCCTTTTCCGTTGCGGAGTCCGCCGGATTAATGCTGAGATTTTCCAGTGTCTTTCCGCTATCGGTATATTTGTTTAAAATAGATTTAATTCTTACGATTGTATATAAAATATATGGACCTGTATTTCCTTCAAATGATGCAAAACGTTCAATATCAAATACATAGTCTTTGGATGCCTGATTGGATAAATCCCCGTACTTTAATGCTGCAAGTCCAACAATCTTTGCCGTTGCTCTTGCTTCTTCCTCATCCATTGTACGGTTTTCCATCATCTTTTTATAGACTGCTTCATTGATATCGGCAATCAGATGTTCCAGACGCATCACGCCGCCTGAACGTGTCTTAAACGGCTTTCCATCTTTTCCGTTCATTGTTCCGAAACCTAAAAATGTCATTTCTGCCTGCGGATTTACGATGCCTGCTTTCTTTGCCACACGGAATACCTGTGTAAAATGCAGTTCCTGTCTTTTATCAGCCAGATAAATATAAGCATCCGGCTGATACAGTTTTTCTCTTTCCACCAGCGTTGCCAAATCGGAAGTTGCATACAGTGCGGCACCGTCTGATTTTCTGACAATACATGGCGGCAGTTCTTTGGTATCGCCTTCTTCCTGAATATCCACAACCATAGCACCCTGACTTTCGTAAGCCAGTCCCTTGTCAATCATCTCCTGTACCATAGACGGAATATACGGCTGTGCATCGCTTTCCCCTTTCCACAAATCAAAGGACACATTCAGATTATCATAGTTTTTCTTTAAATCCGCTTTGGAAACTGCCATAATATGTTTCCAGATTGCCGTACATGCCTTATCCCCGCTCTGCAGCTTTAAGGTTGCATTATGCGCTCTTTCCATAAATGCTGCATCTTCTTTGGATTTTGCACTGGCTGCCGGATAGATTTCCTCCAGCTCGGAAATGGTAAACGGTGCTTCTGCCGGATATTCACCTGTAAACTGCTCGTCAAAATACGGAAGTTCCGGCTTTCTGTCACGCAGTTCTTCAATAATTAATCCCATCTGAAGACCCCAGTCGCCAAGATGTACATCACCGATTACTTTATTGCCCGCAAAACGCTGGATTCTCTTTACACTCTCACCGATTACCGCAGAGCGCAGATGTCCTACGTGAAGCGGTTTTGCCGCATTGGCTCCGCCGTAATCCACGATGACCGTCTTTGGCTTTTCAGGATTTTCATAACCAAACTGCTTTGCCTGTGCCATTTCATTGACATAGTCTGCAACTGCCTGTCCGCTTAAAATAATATTGATAAATCCCGGTTTAACGCTTTCGATACGGTCAAACAGCGGATTTTTGTCCAATTTTGCAACAACTTCATCTGCAATCATAAAAGGTGCTTTTTTGTATTCCTTTACCGCTGCCATCGCACCGTTGCACTGATATTCGCACAAATCCGGGCGGTTTGATAAAGAAACTTTTGCATACTTTCTATCATAACCACATTCGGCAAATGCATTCTGTAACTGTTCCGTAATCTTTTCAACAATTGTATTCATGACTCTCTCCAATTCTTTTTACTATATAAAAGGGCTGCTTCATTAAGAATCTATGTTCATTAACGAAACAGCACCTCATCATACACTAATATCGGACTTCTTCCAAAAACAGTCCATAACTTTCTGCCGGCAGTGACATCTGAACATCTTTTCCATCCAGAATGTCCCGTACATTTTCCGGCTTTTTTAGACCGGTTCCAACATCCAGCAGAATTCCTATCATCAGCCTTGCCATATTATGCAAAAAATCATTTGCCGTAATACGCAGCTGCGCAATACCGCTTTCATCACAGCTGATAGTAATATTCTTAATTTCCCGTTCGGTAGACTTGCTCTTTCTTGCTGTGGTGAAAGCCTTAAAGTCATGCTTTCCAAGAAAATAAGCGGCTGCTTTATTCATTGCTTCATAATCGAGCGGATGAAATGTGTGGTAACTATACTTTCTTTCAAACACACTGGCAATAGACTTCGTATCAATCCGATACAGATACGTTGTTTCCTTTGCAAGCAGCTGACTGTGAAAACGTTCATCAACTGCTTCCACTTTCAACACGGCAATGTCACGCGGCAGATATCTGTTCAGATAATTCCTTAATTCCATGCAGTTCTGTCTGGAATTCAGCTTGAAATTAGCCACCTGTCCATAAGCGTGAACGCCCTTTTCTGTTCTGCACCCGCAGAACAGTTCTGCTTCCTCACCTGTCATCTTCTTTAAAATCTCTTTAATTTTAAATTCCACAGTATTTTCCGAAGCATCTTTGCCAAGACGCTGCCATCCGTCAAAACGTCCGCCGTCATACTGTATCAAAATTCTGTAATTATACATACTGCCTCATTCTGCCGCTTATACGGCTTTATTATTCTCCCATAACCTTTTCGAGTACAGATACGATTGCACTGCTCTCAAACGGCTTCTGGATAAAATCAGCCGCACCTCTCTTTAATGCTTCTACAATATTGGTCTTCTGTCCGGCTGCGGTAACCATTACAATCTTAGCTGCCGGATTAATCTTTAAAATCTCACTGACTGCATCAATCCCATCCAGCTTTGGCATGGTAATATCCATTGTAACAATATCCGGTTTAAATTCCTCATATTTTTTCATGCCATCTTCGCCGTCAACTGCTTCTGCTACAACTTCGTATCCCGCCTCTGTAAGCATATTTCTTAAAAAACGTCTTGATGTTCTTGAGTCATCTACTATTAATACTGTAACCATACTATTTCTCCATTCCTCCGCTTTTGCGGTTTTTTCATTTCTTTACAAATAGGTTTCCTGGCTGGCAAGCTCCACATTCTCATTGATTGCCATAATCAAGTCAAATTGACTGCCTTCGTAACCGATGGTTACGACATAAAATCCTTTTTCACTTGTAATATGCACATTATCATAAAATACCGGTGGATATAATACCACATCTATATCATCATCGCAAAGTCTTGTTGCAAATGCACCATTCGTACAATTAATCAGTTCGCAGACTGCATCGTATGCATCCATATCAAATTCCTGAAAATCTTCCATTGCAAAATCCGATGCAACTTTTAACAATACCTCATCGCTTCCGATAATTCCAAAGAAAATATCCATATCGCCATCCATCATCTGACTGCCGATAAAATCCCCTTCATACTCCTCTTTTATCGTAATCTTTTCCAGTGTCATTTCGTCACCAAGATAATGTTTCAGGCTTTTTAATACACACTTTAACTGTAAAATATACTCCTCCTGACGCATCTTTACAAATGTAGACACCATTGCATCAATATCCCCATCTTTTAATACCCGCAGTTCCCTGTCTGTCAGATTGTTGCCAACGTGGTTGCGGGCGATATACCCGCCAAACATCATATCCTTCATTGCTATACCTCTCTTAACCCATCCATCATTATACTGCTCGTACAATCCCCTATGAATATCAGCACAATTATTTATTACATTATACAACACATAAACTATATTAATCAAGCAGTTTCCCAATAAAATGATATCATACCATATTCGGGCAGCACTGGCATTCTCCGCTCTTTTTCTGTTACTGTGCCTGTAATAATATTTTCCTTGAACATAACAACAGCCGCCCGGTCAACACATTACCGGACGGCTGTCTTGTTATGATTATTTGTTTTTTACTTATCCTCTACACTGTAGTTTGGAGCTTCCTTTGTGATATGAATATCATGTGGATGACTCTCTCTTAATGCTGCAGATGACATCTTGATAAACTGTGCTGTTTCCTGTAATGTCGGAATATCCTGCGCGCCACAGTATCCCATACCGGAACGAAGACCACCCATTAACTGGAAGATGGTATCTTCTACAAGTCCCTTATATGCCACACGTCCTTCAACACCTTCCGGTACCAGCTTCTTAGCGCCGGTCTGGAAGTATCTGTCCTTACTGCCGTTTTCCATGGCAGCGATAGAACCCATGCCTCTGTATACTTTATATTTTCTTCCCTGGAATAATTCAAATGTTCCCGGGCTTTCGTCACAGCCTGCAAGCAGACTTCCGAGCATACATACGTTGCCGCCTGCTGCGATTGCTTTTACGATATCTCCGGAGTACTTGATACCACCATCGGCGATAACCGGAATACCGTACTTCTTCGCTTCTTCGTAAGCACTCATAACTGCTGTTACCTGTGGTACACCGATACCTGCAACAACTCTTGTTGTACAGATAGAACCCGGACCGATACCAACCTTAACCGCATCTACGCCTGCTTCGCAAAGAGCCTTTGCAGCTGCACCTGTTGCAATGTTTCCGGCAATTACCTGAAGGTCCGGATATGCAGCCTTAATATTTTGTAATGTAGTGATAATGTTCTTTGAATGACCGTGTGCAGAATCGATTACGATACAGTCAACCTTTGCCTTTACAAGGGCTTCCACACGTTCCATAACGTTTGCCGTAATACCGACAGCGGCGCCGCAGAGCAGTCTTCCCTGTGCATCATGGGCAGATAACGGATATTTAATCTGCTTTTCGATATCCTTAATTGTAATCAGACCCTTTAACTTAAATTCGCTGTCTACAATCGGAAGTTTTTCTTTTCTTGCCTTGCCTAAAATCTTCTTTGCTTCGTCTAATGTAATGCCAACCGGTGCTGTAATCAGATTCTCGCTTGTCATACATTCCTTAATCGGTCTTTTATAATCTTCTTCAAACTTCAGATCTCTGTTGGTGATGATACCCACCAGCTTGCCATCATCATCTGTAATCGGCACACCTGAAATTCTGAATTTACCCATCAGATTATTTGCATCTTCGAGTGTATTGTCCGGATGCAGATAAAATGGGTCCGTAATAACGCCATTTTCCGAACGCTTTACCTTATCCACTTCTTCTGCCTGCTGTTCTACAGACATATTCTTATGAATAATACCAATACCGCCCTGTCTTGCCATGGCAATTGCCATTCTGTGCTCTGTAACAGTATCCATTCCCGCGCTCATCAATGGAATGTTTAACTTAATGTTCTTTGTCAACTGTGTTGACAGATTAATCATATTCGGCGTTACTTCTGAATACTGTGGAACTAATAACACGTCATCAAATGTAATGCCTTCGCCAATGATTGTACCCATTTCTACTGTATCCTCTCTTTCTTTCATTTTAATGTGTTTTGTGTATTATTTGACAATATAACAAAATACGCTGATAATGTCAAACACTTTTTTCTGTACATTCACTTTTTTATTCATCCATGCGGTCTGCGGCTTTCGGTACACCCGCCCGAAGTGCCTCAAGCATCTTTTCATCCGGTTCTAAGATGATGCGCACCATTTCATTGCTTGCATCCATTGTATATAAAACAACCGTCTTTTCTGGTGCTGTATTGGAAGTGTATTCTGCGGTCCGCAGTTTTTTGTGTTCCATTCCAAGCGCTGCCTGGCAGGTCGGTTTCGCAAGCATGGATGCTTTTGCAATATTGTATACCCCGCAGCGTTTTCTCATGGACTGTGACATAATTTTATCAATTGTGAGCTCACCGTCCACTAATGAATATTCATACTCTGCATTGTAATATTTAAACAATATCACCGTAAATACCACAAATATCGCTGTGAGCAGAATTCCCAGTGCATAAGTTGACGGAATCGTTGTGACTGCAAGAATACATGCAAGAATCATAACGGTCTTAAATACTGCCGCCTGCTTTGGGGCTTTCGTTTTTAAAATCTGTTCTGTTGTAATATTATACATAAATTCTCCATTCTGCCGGAGTTTAAACCAGCCTGTCTGTTACTATCATAATCCTTTTTGTACTAAAAAGCAATAAAAACCGGCAGATTTGACAAAATCTGTCACCTCTGCCGGTTTCAATCTGCTGCCCGTTTTACCGTCCAGCCAAAAAATATTTATTTTTATGCATTTTAACAGCAGGAATTACATCATTCCCATGCCGCCCGCACCGCCTGCCGGCATTGCCGGAACATCTTCTTTGATTGTTGCAACAACGGATTCTGTTGTAAGCAGTGTAGATGCAACACTTGTAGCATTCTGTAATGCGCTTCTTGTAACCTTTGCAGGGTCTAAGATACCGGCATCAATCATGTTGACATATTCGCCGTTTAATGCATCGAAACCTGTTCCTACTTCAGATTCTCTTACCTTATTAATAATAACAGAACCTTCCAGACCTGCATTTGCTGAAATGTGGTATAACGGAGCTTCGAGTGCCTTTAAGATAATCTCTGCGCCTGTCTTTTCATCACCTATCAGTGTTTCTGTCAGTTTCTTCACTTCCTTAGAAGCATGAATATAAGCAGAACCACCGCCAGAAATAACACCCTCTTCTACGGCTGCTCTTGTTGCATTTAAAGCATCTTCCATACGAAGCTTTGCTTCCTTCATTTCTGTTTCTGTTGCAGCACCAACTCTGATAACAGCTACGCCGCCTGCCAGCTTTGCAAGTCTTTCCTGTAACTTTTCTCTGTCGAAATCAGATGTTGTTTCGTCAATCTGTGCACGAATCTGTGCAACTCTTGCTTCGATTGCAGACTTTTCACCTTCACCGTCAACAATAACAGTATTTTCCTTCTGAACCTTAACAGACTTTGCACGGCCGAGCATATCCATTGTAGCATCCTTTAATTCAAGTCCTAATTCTTCTGAAATAACCTGACCGCCTGTAAGGATTGCAATATCCTTTAACATTTCTTTTCTTCTGTCGCCGTAGCCCGGAGCCTTGACAGCAACAACATTGAATGTACCTCTTAACTTGTTGACGATTAATGTTGTAAGTGCTTCACCTTCAACATCTTCAGCGATAATTAACAGCTTTGCACCGCTTTGTACAATCTGCTCTAAGAGCGGAAGGATTTCCTGAATGTTAGAAATCTTCTTGTCTGTGATTAAAATGTATGGATTATCAAGAACTGCTTCCATCTTATCCATATCTGTTGCCATATAAGCTGAAATATATCCTCTGTCAAACTGCATACCTTCTACAAGGTCAAGTTCTGTCTTCATGGTCTTAGATTCTTCGATTGTGATAACACCGTCGTTAGAAACCTTTTCCATTGCATCTGCTACCATCTGTCCGACTTCTGCATCACCTGCTGAAATAGAAGCAACCTTTGCAATCTGATCCTTGCCTGTTACCTTTTCGCTCATCTTTGCAATCGCTTCTACAGCACACTCCGTTGCCTTCTTCATGCCTCGTCTTAACACGATTGGATTAGCGCCTGCTGCAAGATTCTTCATACCTGCATTTACCATTGCCTGTGCAAGAACGGTTGCTGTTGTTGTACCATCACCTGCTACATCATTTGTCTTTGTAGCAACTTCCTTTACAAGCTGTGCGCCCATGTTTTCAAATTTGTCTTCCAGTTCGATGTCCTTTGCAATTGTAACACCGTCGTTTGTGATTAATGGAGCACCGTAAGACTTATCCAGAACAACATTTCTTCCTTTCGGTCCTAATGTTACACGTACTGTATTTGCTAACTTATTTACACCTTCTTCAAGAGCTTTTCTTGCATCAATGCCATATTTAATTTCCTTTGCCATGATATTTGACCTCCGATTTCTATTTTATACTGTATCAAAACTGCTTTTACCAGATTTTTCTATTCCATAATTGCAAGGATATCAGACTGTTTTACGATGATATATTCCTCGCCATCTAATTCCACTTCTGTTCCTGAATATTTAGAATAAATAACTTTATCGCCTGTCTTAACCTGCATTGTTACTTCCTTGCCGTCTACAACTCCACCAGGACCAACTGCAATAACTTCTGCCTGCTGTGGTTTCTCCTGTGCCTGTCCCGGAAGAACGATTCCGGATTTTGTTGTTTCTTCTGCTTCAACCTGTTTTAATACAACTCTGTCACCTAAAGGTACTAATGTCATGATCTATATCCTCCTTTATTCTCCAACTAAAGCTTTCCTGTTACCGTACTCTTTCCGTTATTGCAAAATATCCGGTAACTGTTTCGGCACTCTGTCTAATTCTGCCGATTTTTGCTAGCACTCATTTACTTCGAGTGCTAATCACTGTCCTTATATTATTGAAAATGAGTCGATTTCGCAAGTGCTTTTATCATTATAAAATAATCTATATTCTCTTTTTTACTTATATATTCTCTTTTTTTCTTTTGTTTTCTTAATTTACAAATAATTTTGTCATATCTTCCTTGTCTTTCACACTCAGTTGAATTGTCTTCAAATACATTAATTAAGAGGCTTGCTATAATTCCTGTAACATAATAAAAAGACCGTCCACCATACAGCAGACAGCCTTCTTGCATTCATTATTTACGAATCAGGATTTCTTATTTCTCTGAGCTTTAATCTCTTCCAGTTCATCAAAAATGACTTCATTCAGCACTTTAATGTAGGTTCCTTTCATACCGGAAGATCTGGATTCGATCACACCGGCACTCTCGAATTTTCTGAGAGCATTTACAATAACTGAACGTGTAATTCCCACGCGGTCTGCGATCTTACTTGCAACCAGGATTCCCTCATCTCCGTCAAGTTCATCAAAAATATGGATGATCGCCTCCAGTTCGGAGAAAGATAAAGTATTAAACGCAGATTTCACTACCTGCTGCTTTCTGTCCTCCTCAGCATTCTCTTCATGAACCGCTCTCATCATCTCAAGCCCTACAACGGTTGTTCCATATTCACTGACAATAATATCTTCAATGTCATAACGATACATAAATACAGTACCCAGTCGTTCCCCTGCAATATCTATCGGATTAATGATTCCCTGATAACTGCTTGATACATGTTCAAATCCCAGTGTCTGAAGATTTACATTCTCTTTTGTTGACAGGACACCCAGAAATCTCTCGTTTAACAGGGAATCTACATATCCGCCAACCTTGTCCTCGATCAGTTCAGTGATCTCCTCTACTCCCGGGCATAAACTGACACCCAGAACCTTTCCTTTTTTACTGAGAACCAGGATATTGGAACTTAAAGTCTCCATCAGAACCTGACAGATGTCATTAAATACCACTTTGCTGGAACTGCTGTTATGCAGAAGTTTATTAATTTTTCTTGTTCTATCCAGCAGCTGAACACTCATATTGTCCTCCTTTCACCCTGTACATATCCGAAATCTTTCTGTCATTATTTCATAAATGAGCAGTCACTTTCTTTTGCTCGCAAGGAAGATTCAGACACACATGGTCATTAACATTACTGATACTTTGATTTTACACGTTTTAAAGTCAAATTACAAGACAAATTTTACTATTTTTTTATTTATTTTTGCTTTTCTGAAAATAGATTCCTTTTATAATATTATTCAATAAATATCATCATCAAAAATTCAAAGGATTGAAGACAAAAAGTCAGAAAGTCACTGACTGTAAGACAAAAAACGGAACTGTTGCATTAATGAAATTCATTTTCAACTGCTGCAACAGTCCCATTTATAACATTTACAATCCGTTATTATTCTTTCTCGTCCTTTGCCTCTACATATCCACATGTCTCCTGGCTGCAGACAAGCTTATTCCCCTTTTCCACCATATAGCTTCCACATTTCGGGCATTTCTTTGCTGATGGTTTCTGCCAGGACATGAAATCACAATCCGGATTATCCTCACATCCGTAGTACTTACGTCCTTTTTTGGTTTTCTTAAGCACAATCTCTTTTCCACATTTCGGACATGCCACCCCGATCTTCTCAAAATATGGTTTGGTATTTTTGCATTCCGGAAATCCCGGACATGCAAGGAATCGTCCATGAGGACCATATTTGATCACCATATGTCTGCCACAGTTTTCGCAGATCACATCTGTCACTTCATCCTGAATATCAACCTTTTCAAGTTCTTCCTCTGCAGCATCTACATCCTTCTTCAGATCCGGATAGAAGTTGCTTACTACTGTCTTCCACTTTACAGTTCCTGCTGCCACACAGTCCAGAAGCCCTTCCATAGTCGCAGTGAAGTTTACATCTACAATACTCGGGAAAGCCTGTTTCATAATATTATTGACAACTTCCCCCAACTCTGTAACATACAGGTTCTTCTGTTCTTTTGCAACATAACGGCGGCTGATGATCGTTGTGATCGTCGGCGCATAGGTACTTGGACGTCCGATCCCCAGTTCTTCCATAGTCTTGACCAGAGATGCCTCTGTATAATGTGCAGGTGGCTGTGTAAAGTGCTGGCTTGGCTGAAGATCTGCCAGTTTTAACTCCATTCCGCTTTCAATGGCTCCGATCACCTGTTTTTTCTCTTCTTCATCATCAGAAGCTACATAAACAGACA
>ERZ773237.2599-NODE-2599-length-11893-cov-10.819395_pt1 | contig 11893 bp, 10 predicted proteins | sample MGYA00580990_ERZ773237 | MGnify/ENA primary metagenome ERZ773237 (study PRJEB29015, sample SAMEA2737749) | human gut metagenome | biome: human gut; feature: human-associated habitat; material: faeces | place: China | collected 2012 ...
AAAAGTCCGGGCGCTGGGTGCGTCTGCCATGTATGGCTACCAGTTTTATAATATGCAGCTGGCGGCAAAGGAACATGGCTGGGCGCAGTTTCAGGCGATGGAAAACCACTATAATTTGCTGTACCGGGAGGACGAACGGGAACTGATCCCCATTTGTAAACAGATGGGCGTATCGCTTATGCCGTATAGTCCGCTTGCCGCAGGACATCTGGCACGTCCCACCTGGAACGGGGATACCTGCCGCAGCAAGACCGACCGAGTTGCCATGGGCAAATATGACTGCACAGAAGAGCAGGACATGAAAATTGTAGCCCGTGTTGCAGAACTGGCAGAACGCTATGGCGTAAAGATGCAGCAGATTGCACTGGCATGGCACTGGGCGAAAGGCGTTGCATCGCCCATCGTCGGCGCAACGAAGTCCGCTTACCTGGACGATGCTGCCGGCGCACTTGCAGTCCGGTTGACAGAAGAGGACGTGGCATACCTGGAAGAACCATATGTGCCGCACCGAATCGTAGGTGCGATCGACCTCAACCCGGCAGAGGGCGTTATGCTGCTGGATGAGAAAAAGTGATTTGTAACCATAAGAAAAAAGGGCAACGGGAAATGAATCTGAAAGATTTTCCGGAAGAAATACTTCCTCCTTATCAGGTATCCACAGAAGAACTGGATACGTTTTATGGTGCAGGCAACTGGCGCAGGATGAAGGATGAAACCTACAAAAGGCTGCGTCATGAACCGGAATCCTGGACGGTGGAAGTCCATACGGTGGAAGTCTATGTAGGCACCGGCGGAGACCATCAGGATGAATTCTTACGGGGAAAGCGTCCCAGGGATCTTCTCCGGGGAAGCATCGTTACTCCTTCCCTGCTTGCCTCCCATAATAATCTTTGTTTTTCTCTTGTTAACTCGCTTTTTCTCACATTTTCATTTCTTCATAGAGATATTTTCTAAGTCTATGTCATTCCCCTTGGCCATGAATCATGGATATTCGGATGTTTAAAGCCAACCGGTTTGCTTTTTGTATCTCGATTACAAATATTATTCTACGGATAATCACGGAGAAAATCGTTACCCAAAGTTCGTACTTCATGTACGATTTCCTCGTACATTTACAAAAAACAAGACAGACTCAACTACTGAGTCTGCCTCTACATCTGAACATGTACTATAAAATTATTACTTACTTCCTCTACTCTTTTGATATGCAGGATTATTTGGATTCATTTGATTTGCTCTGTTATTTGCCGCAGCTCTAGAAGCCGAGTTATTCGGATTCTTTTGATTAGCATAATTATCCATCTGCTTCTGAGTGTGATTATTACTTGATACCTTGCTCATTTTCTGTCCTCCTTTTTCAGTATAGACAGTATTTACTGCTTCAAGGTAAATATGAAAAGAATCTGTTTCCGGATGCTTATTCTTATTCTTTAAGTATAGTGATGCTAATTGATCCTTACCATTATGGCTAAAAATATAATCTTCCTTCTTAGATGCATCATATAACAAAGCAATTTCATTAAGTTGATATTCTCTAGATTTCCTATCAACAACCAATCTACAGTACTGACCGTTATTATTTCTTATCAATATACCTAAATCCAAATTATAGCTTTCTTCCGAATGTTCAAACCTTATAACAGATTTTCTTTCTCTCCCATAGAAAAACAAATCACCTGCAATATCATCAAATGCTTTTCTAACACGCCCTCTTAATCCTTGGAGATTATTTCGAACATCTTGCGGTACTTTTGAAAAACAAATATTATAATCGAGATCAAAATGACCGTCCTCATCAGCAGTTACCAGATTACTCCTTACACTACCCACAGGCATAATAGAGGCTTTCATACCATATTTTTCTTCCATTACATCCACTAATTCCTCAAGAATATCCTCTACCTCGGCTTTGGGACCGGAGAGTCTTTTCTTACCTACGTATGTGTACATACTGTCTCCTTTCTTTCCCAAGCCTCCCATCTAGCTATGCACCGCTAAATCATTACAGAGTACTCCCATATACGCAGTTTTGTCAATATCATATTTTAAAAATTCATCTGTGCAGCTAATTTTATTTGGTTAAGTAGCAATTCTTTCACTTTTTCATCTTTTATAGAACTCAATACAGCAATTACACTTCAATAATTCTTCTGTGTGTTCCAAATGACATCCTCTGAGCATCTTCACTATAAAAAATTTTCCCTGCCTATATAAAAATTAGCAGATTATGTGTCCGTAAAAACGGACTCTAAAGATGATTTTTCAGACTTTTTCAGTCCAAAATCTCCTCCATTTTTAACATATTACCACCAGATTTTTATTTTGCGGTCGCCCTAAAAGCGACTTCAATAAATGCAAAAATCGGCATCAAACCCATTCCTAGATTCAACACCGATTCTTCTTGCTATGCTTTCTTGATTTCTTTGTCGCCTATGGCATTAGTGGTTGTTAATAAGACTTATACTTCCAACAATCTTCTTTTTGTCATAAATAAAATAGCCCTCACGTCTCTGCCATTTTTGATTTATATCTCCCATAAAGTACTGTTTTTCACCAATTACCGTCCAAAAAGCTTGTGCTCCTGTCTTCGTAATATATTCATCGAAGACATCCCTACGAATCACGATTTCAGTATGCTCATTTCCCACAAGAGCCAAATCCAAAGCTACTATTTCTTCATCTCTGTAGAAAACTCCATCGACATTTTTCTCATATAGATGCATCTCTTGTATTATTTGCCCCGCCGGAATTGCAAAAGAAGAGGCTTCCTCCTGAGACGCATCATACTCTTCTTCCCACATGAAATTAACTGCAGCCGAAAAGGCTTTCAATCCTGCCTCATCTTCCTCTTCATCGCTTCTTACAAATTCTGAAGCATATCCAGGACTCCAAGCATACTCCCGTGAATACAATGAATAGCAGCTTTGCATTCCGTTAGAACTACTAGCAAAGCCCGCCTCTGCTAAATCCTTCTCTATACATTTTGATTTTTTGTTTGGCAATATATACATTGTAGCAATTGTCCATATATGTTGCTCACCCCTAGGGAAACCCGAAACTGAATATTCATCATTTTCCGGTCGCAATTTATTTTCCTGATAAATGTATAATGATATCCATTCGCTTCCATCTATATCCTTATGAATAAATCGTCCAGGAAAATCTGTGAACATTTTATCTTCTCCACGTACCCATAATTGAGCCTCCTCATCTGATGAATTAATATCACAGAAGCTTTCCTCTCCATACATAGGTAACGACATTTTCGGATTGGTTTCTTTTAAATGTATTTTAATATTCAATGTAGGATCAAAATCTCTTACATATGGGTTCCACGAGCCTTCATAGGCAACTCCTATTTCATCATTCCAATCCCAGCTCTTTACATTGTTCGTATCTGATACTCTCGCCAGAATATTATACATAGCAATCCATTGATATTTTTTTCCAATACGCTCAACACGTTTCACATGATGCCTATCGTATCCACTTCTTTGTTGATCATATTCTGCAAACCACTCTGCATTATATCCCAAATCATTCAATATAAATTGCATAGCGTAATAATAAATGTTTGATATGTCTACATTGACAAAATCCTCCAAAGCTGACTGGAAAACATATCTTCCAAAATCGCCATACAGCCCCACGCCTTTTACCATTAAATCAAACTTCATCGAAAACAGCAGCGGCCAAAGTCCACTGTCACGATATTTATCATCACCATAATCAATTTCCTCAACCACCGGAATCGGTTCTGATTTATATGGAGGTTTCACTTTTTGTAATTGTATAGTTTCCAATTCTTCAGGATATTCTGCCGCATACCTTTCAACTATAAGACGTGCATAATCCCTCAACAAAATATCTGGATAAATCATCTCTTTATCAAAGACTTCTTTATATACCCACTGTGCTAAATTTTTAAATACTATAAAATCCTCATTCTTTCGCTTCATCACAGCACCAAACACAATACCATATAGACGCTGTAAAATGTACGGATCATTAACATCCTTAAACAATTCCAACAATTTTACACAAACCGAAAAATGATCCTTCAGAACTTCAATAACAGCTTTAGAGACTCTATCTCTAAGATTCCTGTTCGAGGAAGAAAGCATCCAGGTATATGTAATCGTTAATAAAAATGCTTTATTATCAGACATTCCATCCAATGTGTTTCCAGCCTCAATGTAATGAGCAAGGCTAATCATTCGATTATTCTCGTCAAAATCATTGATAACCATAGTCCACAAAAGATCTCTTTTGTTCATTGGATATTGATTTAATAATTTGGTTAGACCAAGTGCATTAAGATCACTTTTTTCTTTTACAGAATTTTCTATAAAAACATCCCATACTCGCCTACGGTCAGCTGGATACTTATTTATCATCTCAAAAAAATTATCATACGTTATATGTGAGCTTCTCCATATAAAAGAAGAATAATAATCATCTATAAGACAATTCTTGTCCCAATTATCTTCCACCTTATCTATTAACTCAACAAGCTCGTCTCCGTATTTCATTGCATATAGCGACGCAACCATGACAAATATAGATTCATTACCATAATTATTTATGTTCCCGGCATCATCAATATCAAGTAACTCTTTTTCACAGAATTTTGTGATTTTTTCCTTACTCTGTTCTCTATCAACTATTCTTGCTGCTTTTAAATAATCTTCCAAAAGATTATATCCGATATAATAATGCTCCTCCTGTTCTCGAACAAAAGATGTTAGGACACCTGCTCTTTCTATAGCATTCAAGTAACTGATCTTATTAACAACACCATATAAACTCCAGGAATTTAGACCAAATAATTCCCGCTTTGTAATGGTTCCATTTCCTGCTACATCGAGCATTTCATAAATTAACGGTTTTAACAAACCTACAGTTTCTGATAATCCTGCTCCTTTAGAGCCTTCTTGATCTGCCTGTTTTAAGACCTTATCAATAAGAGTCAACAAGCCTTGTTCTTCTCCGTCATATGTAGAACAAAACCATGTCAAAAACAGCGGATTCGTCATCTCCGAATGCAAATAATACTCAGGCGAAAAAGGTATTCCAAAACTTGATAAAAACTCATAGATTCTAGCTGGAGATTCATCTGCCAAGCCTGTATGTCTAATCATGGCAATTTGACCAGAATCTTTTTTATCAAGTATATCTTGGCTTAATGTCAACTCCTCAAAACCTGTTCTTAAAGAAATAATCAATTTGACATGAACATACTGCTCTAATGTTGCAATAATACGGTTAAGACCATTTTTCCAAGCATCCTGCTTTTACTTTCATTAATTGCATCTATTAAAATGATAGCATCTTCACCAAGCAGCTCACCCTTTTCATCCATCACCGACACAAGAGATTCAAAATTTTGATCAAAACTTACCCCTTCCAGATTGTTCATTATCTGAGCTTCAATACTTTCATCCGAAATAAAGGTCTGTCCTAAAAGCAATAAGACCGGACGCCCACTGTCTACCATTCTTTTTGCAGTTGTAGCAAGTAACTGAGATTTTCCAGTTCCCATATCACCAGTAATAATTGCACTTTTACACCTAAGCATGGTTTTCTCAGTTTTTGAAAAATCAAGGCATGACACTACTCCCAGTATTCTCTCGATAGAAAACTCTTCATCTCTAAGTTTTTTATATTCCGGGGCTTCGTATGAATGTTTTGACATTTCATCACGAATCTCTATTAATCTGTTTTTTAAATCATCCCAGACTTCACTGCATTCATTTTCAAAACGATCCTTCCAGTCAAGCGCACTCAAAAAAGATCTTACATCAATATCCGCTATAGATTTTGCCCATTTTGTAAGTTGCGTTATTTCATTTTTATATTTACCATTACATCTCCATCTTAAGTCCTTTAATTCGCATATAAGATTCTCTTTCTTAGCATTAACCTCTGCAATACCGGCACTTTCTCTCAAAAAAAGGGAAATATTCCTTTGCGCTTCTGTAGCAACATTGAATAACGAATTGTATCTCCTACCCAAATTTGCAAGACTCAAATCAACATTTTTTTGAAACCACTCATCATCCAGACTATCAAGGCCAAAATAACAAGAAAGAACCGGCGGAAAATTCATAGCTTGATCTAAAATAGTCTGACCGGTAACCAATTCCATCTTGATTCCTTCTAAAGATAATAATTTCGTAATTTCTTTGTATGAGTCACATGTTTCCGTTATATCTTTATTGCAATAGAGATAAATAATATCTAGTTTGCCTGCATAATGTGCAATAGCTTCGTTTACCGATTTTTTAATCTGTGCATACCCAATTGCATTATCAAAATGCTTTGCCTGAAAGCTAATTTTAGTTCTTCCATCTTTGGCTAATACCGGTGCGACCTCTACCCCTGGATGATTATGATCAGAGTGAAGTATCGTTCCCTCCTTGCATAATTCTCTGAGAAAAAGGGAGCGCGACAAATTTTCAAACGCTATTTTTTTATCAGAATGAAGCTGTTCAAAATGACTCCACGTCAATTCATACTGGTTAGTTCCGATCACTACCATCCACCTCCGTATCTCTTCTAACATAGCTAATTTCTATGTCATATCCCAATGCTTCCATAATCTATACAAATGTAGGGTTTATAACGCCGCTTGTTTTCTTTATAACCCTATTCACATAAGATTTTGTAGTTCCAATCCGCTCCGCAACCTATGCCTGCGTCGTTGAATTCTTTATACATTTAACTTTTACATCAATTTCAATGTTGTTTTTTACCATAATAATAACCCTCATAAGATTTCACAAATCAGATAACTAATTATACCTTATGTCTCATGATAGAACAACTACTCCCCTTGCCTTTTATTCCTGAGCATATGCTCGCGCGGACCTGCCACGATACACTTCGAGCCGTCCATGACCGCCAGTTCATCCATTGTCATCAAATCTTTGCCACAATGTCAAGTGATGAATTGGTGTCAAATTATCTATCTTGAAGCTATAAGGGCAATTCAATATAATAAATAGGGATAAGCAATCTATCTGGAAAAAATTTTTATAAAAAATGAAGCCACACTATCTTTTTACAGTGTTCATTCGTTATACATGGCAGAAAGAGAAATGCGCATTGACTTTCAATAACGGGAAAGGAGGATTTCGTGGATATAGATTTTTTGTTGCTACAAAGAATGAAGCGTGGAGACGAAAATGCTTTTGATGTATTTGTTCGCAAATACTATAAGGAAATATTGAACTATTGTAACTATCATTGCCCTGATACATCAACCGCAGAAGATTTAACACAGGAAACTTTTTTGCGCTTCTTCGAGAAATTGTCTGACTACCGTTATATGGGAAAAACCAAAAATTATTTGTATACGATTGCTGGAAATCTTTGCAGGGATTCCTATAAAAAAATCCGAGAAAGTTTGTTAGAGGAACAGTCTTTAGAAATTCAAGATTGTTTACATCCCCCTGAAACAGACGAGCTTCTTAACAGGCTGACGATTAAGGCAGCTCTGGATAGATTACCCGCTGAATTAAGGGAAGTTATTATCTTGTATTACTTTCAGGAACTGAAACTTACAGAAATATCCAGCACCTTACAAATAGGTTTGCCATTAGTAAAATACCGGGTAAAACAGGCAAAAACACATTTAGAAAGACTGCTAAGGGAGGAGTGATTTTGTGAATATTGAAGAACAACTCAAAAGGTATCGGGAAAATCAGAATATTATTCCTGATGAACAGCACATAAAAGAAACCGTAAGAAAATCAATAGAAAGTTATTGCTCCGTTGAGCAGGAAAAGCAACTAACGTATTGGGAATTTTTATGGACAGAGTTACATCTTATACGCAAGCGGTGGTGGCTGCTGCAAATGCTTTTGTTATGGACTGCTGCAACCCTTTTGCCAGATCTTTTAGACAATAGGTATGTGATAAGAATGTTAGGTATGATAGGGGTACTCTTTATTGTTCTGATGATACCGGAATTTTGGAAAAACAAATCTTGTGACTGTATGCAGATAGAAGCGACCTGCCTTTATTCATTGCGACAGATATATGCAGCCAGAATCTTTCTATTTGGAATTGTCGATTTATTTATGATAAGCCTGTTTTGTATCACACTTAGAGGAAGTGTCAATCTCGCGCTATCAGAAATTGTCATCCAGTTTTTGTTTCCAGCCGTGGTGACTGCTTGCATTTGCTTTGGTACGTTGTGCAGCAATAGTCGTGTAAATGAGGGAACTTCTATTATTCTCTGCCTGTTATGGAGCGGAATATGGTGGTTCATTATCAATAACGAAACCATTTACGTTCTCATTACACTTCCGGTTTGGTATGCTTTGTTTGGAACTGCTGTTGTTTTTCTGATTGGTGCAATTTATAAAACCATATTTGATTGTAATAAATTCTGGGAGGTGGATTTAAGTGGAACTACAATTAGTTAATCTGACAAAAGAGTTTGGAAATTTTCGAGCAGTAAACAACCTGAATCTTACGATTTCAAATGGTGTGTATGGTCTTTTAGGTGTCAATGGTGCTGGAAAAACCACTTTAATGAAAATGATATGCTCACTGCTGACCCCTACAAGTGGAAAGATATTATGTGACGGGCAGGATATTGGGGGAATGGGCGGCGAGTACCGGAATCTTTTAGGATATTTGCCGCAGGAATTTGGATTTTATCCGGAATTTACGGTAAAGGATTATCTTTTATACATTGCAGCCTTAAAAGGGATTCGCCCGATTGTGGCAAAGAAAAAAGTAAACAAACTACTTGCACAGGTAGGACTTTCCAAAGCTGCTAATAAAAAAATGCGGAAATTATCCGGAGGCATGAAACGTCGGGCTGGCATTGCACAAGCGATACTGAATGACCCTAAAATTTTGATTTTGGATGAACCAACTGCCGGACTTGACCCCGCAGAAAGAATACGTTTTCGCAATCTAATCAGTGAACTGTCAGAAAACCGTATTGTTATATTATCTACTCACATTGTTTCGGATGTGGAGTATATTGCAAAGGATATTTGGCTTATGAAAGACGGTAAGATTTTGCAGCAAGGGAATTTAGATGAAATCGTATCTTCCATGCTGCAAAAAGTATGGGCTTGTCAGACTTCCCATGAAAAAGCAGCAAAGTTGATGAAACAATATAAAGTATCTAATATGAAATCAGAAAATGGTACTGTTGAATTACGAATTATTTCTGCCAGGCAGCCGCTTGAACATGCAAGACTTGTGCGCCCTAATTTAGAAGACGTCTTTTTGGATTATTTTGGAGAAAAGGGTGGTGACATGGAATGATTCGATTTGAAATAAAAAAGATATTTTCAAAAACTGCAAATAAAATCGGTCTGATCGTATTGCTGGCAGCCATCGCTGTTACTTGCTATTTTGCAATATCTTCCATGGACTATGTGGATGAGGAGGGGGATACACACACAGGAATTGCGGCAGCAAGGTACTTGCGTGATACAAAAGCGGAATGGGAAGGCCTGATCACAGAAGATGTGCTTCGAGAGGTCATTCGGCAAAATCGGCTAATCAACGAAACCTATCCTGACAGCCCGACAGATATTAAAACCAGCAACATTGGCTATTCCAAAAAACAGGGATTTTCTGATATTAGGGATTTAATTAACTCTGGATTTTCCGAGTTCCGAGAACATAATTACTATCGGGCAGACAGCTTATCAGAGGATGAGGTTGGAAAGCTTTATGATAACCGCATCTTAAATCTGGAGAAATGGCTTAATTCTGATGAAGCAAAAGACCAATTCAGTGAAAAGGAAAAAGCATTTCTGGTTAGTCAATATCAAAAACTGGAGACTCCTTTTTATTATGAATATGCAGGCGGTTTTACTGCTGCTTTGGCCTATGCACCCACAATCATTATGCTGACCGTTTTGATTATGAGTTTCTTTGTAGCAGGTATCTTTTCAAACGAATTTGGGTGGAAAGCGGATTCTGTTTTCTTTTCCGCAAGGTATGGCAGAAATAGGGGGACTTTTTCTAAAATAGCGGCTGGGTTGATTGTTATTACCGGAGTTTACTGGTTGGTAATTCTGATATATTCCGCAGTAGTATTTAGTGTTGCAGGTATTGGCGGTGCAAATTGTGTTATTCAGACAAGCTGGGCTTTCTGGAAAAGTTTTTACAATATTACCTATTTGCAGGCATACCTCTTAACCGTGATTGGTGGATATGTGGGAGCATTATTCATTTTAGCTGTTTCCATGCTGGTATCTGCCAAGACACATACAACTGCTTTAGCTGTTACAATTCCATTTGTACTGTTATTCATTCAATCCTTTTTGGGTGGATTTTCAGTATTATCAGATGTATTAGGACTTTTGCCAGACCAGCTCTTGCAGATAAATATGGCAATTAAAACCTTTACTCTTTATGAAATTGGTGGGAAAGTGATAGGATCAGTTCCGATTATTTTAACAATTTATTCCGTTCTATTCCTTATTATTTTACCTGTTCTGTATCAGGTATATCGAAAAACAGAAATAAAGTAAAAAGCGAGTGAAAAGCTAACTTGAAACTCTAAGCAATTTATGAGGTATTGATAAGGAAAAGAAAATCAAACAAATATAATAAGCCCGTCTGAAAGATAATCTTATACCTTTCAGACGGGCTGCTTTGTTATGGTTTTGCGGTGCTTATTCCGGTATCTCACCCACAAAGTTGTAGATGATTTTCACTTCCTGCTGTTTCTGTCCATCCACTTTATTCATTTCGCCGACTACAATCCGGCTGATCAGACGGTGCAGCATGGCTCCGTCCAGTTCCTGAATGGCAGCATACTGGCGGCTTTCATCTGCTCGGTGATTACCTCCAGCCGGTTCTGTGCCTGTTCGTTTAAGTCTGCAAGGTACGTCCAGAACCTGCCGGACAAAAGCAGGTCATTGTACAAGACCGGACGCCATTCTTTCAGATAATCCCGGTGCATCCGTCCCCAGCGTCCGATAGGACAGGATTCCTCCGGCAGCCGCAGGTCAGGGATATAGTAGTCACCGACCAGTATATAGTCAATGCCGTTCTCGGTGATTCGTTTCGGTAAATGTTCCATAATCGACCTCCTGTATTCATTTTTCAGAATCCAGTTGATCGTGTCCCTGTTCGTGATAGATTCAAGGCAACTGAACTCTTCACGAAGTATTATGGCATATCCTTGCTCTATAAAAATATTCCTGTCCATTTAGTTAAAATTGACCATCATAATTCTGCATCCTCAAATTCTCCTTTATTATTAAAATCTTTGTTCTATATGTAATTAAGCCCCATCAGACAGATTTCTCTATCCAATGGGGCTTCTATGTCATATTTTTGCAATTTTACAAATTTCCACCAATAAGGTACATCACGTTTTTAGTACAGCTTCGCGCCTGCCGGAATATGGTTGTCCACCATGAGCAGGTTCAGCTTCTCTTCGCCGTTCTCCTCGCATACTGCGGACAGCAGCATACCACAGGACTCAATGCCCATCATGGCTCTGGGGGGCAGGTTGGTGATGGCGATCAGCGTCTTTCCAACCAGTTCTTCTGGCTCATAGTAAGCGTGGATACCGGAGAGGATGGTGCGGTCGGTGCCGGTGCCGTCATCCAGAGTGAACTGTAACAGCTTCTTGGACTTGGGTACTGCCACGCACTCTTTTACCTTAACAGCTCTGAAATCGGACTTGCTGAAAGTCTCGAAGTCTACGGCTTCCTCGAACAGGGGCTCAATCTTCACGTTGGAGAAATCGATCTTGCTATTCGGAGTGAAGAATCCGTTGTTATCACCGACGGTCTGAGCACCTTCTGCCTTGCCGTCAGCTTTCTTCGAAGTGCTACTGTCTAAGCTCTTCATCGTCGGGAGCTTTTTCGCTCCTGCTGTAAAGAGCTGTAAGATGATTTAC
>ERZ773237.2601-NODE-2601-length-11881-cov-2.979537_pt1 | contig 11881 bp, 7 predicted proteins | sample MGYA00580990_ERZ773237 | MGnify/ENA primary metagenome ERZ773237 (study PRJEB29015, sample SAMEA2737749) | human gut metagenome | biome: human gut; feature: human-associated habitat; material: faeces | place: China | collected 2012 ...
GTCGGTCTGCCACTGCTTGCCGGTGTAGTTCTTGATGAACGCCTCATACAGGGGGCGGCCGATGAGCTGGATGCCTTTGTCGTTCAGGTTGGCCGGATCGGTGCCGGCCAGCTCGCCCGCCTGCTGTTCAATCAGGGCCTCGGCCTCGGCCGGCGTGTAATGCGCATGGAAGAACTGGTTGATAGTGCCGAGGTTGATCGGCAGCGGGTAGACCTCGCCGTCATGCGTGGCGTACACGCGGTGCACGTAGTTCGTGAAGCTCGTGAAACGGTTCACGTAGTCCCAGACGCGCTTGTTGGAGGTGTGGAACAGGTGGGCGCCATACTTGTGGATTTCCGCGCCCGTCTCCTCATCCATATAGCTGTATGCGTTGCCGCCGATGTGGTCACGGATATCGATGATGTGCACGCGTGCGCCCGTGTGCTCAACCGCCTGCTGCGCCACCGTCAAGCCGAACAGGCCCGCACCGACAATGACGAGATCGGGATACTGGGTGGTTTCGGAATTGTTCGGCGCACCGGCCATAGCAAGCAACCTTTCACAGGTCATGTTCGTTTTACGAAAGACCATGTTACTCGGCCAGGAGAAAATCAGGCAATACGATAAACTATCCGCCTGCGCAGCTCGGCTAGGAAACGTGCCATACTGGATACGTCCGCATATACAAAGAGGAAGCACAAGCCTTGCCAAACAACGCCACTCCCCTCATTTCCGTGATCGTGCCGGTATACAACGCCGAAGACTACCTGCGCTACTGCGTGGATTCCATTCTGCAGCAGTCGTATACGAACCTCGAGGTGATTCTGGTGGACGACGGGGCCAAGGATTCCAGCCCGGCCATCTGCGATGAGTATGCGGCGCAGGACAGCCGCGTCACCGTGATCCATCAGGAAAACGGCGGCATCGCCAAGGCCCAGAACACCGGCCTCGATGCCGCGCATGGCGAGTACATCGCATTCTCCGACAACGACGATATCCTCGACCGCCGCAATATCGAATACCTGCTGCACGCGCTGCAAAGCACCGGGGCGGATATGAGCAAAGCCCGCTGGCGCCAGTTCGGCGTCTCCCAGCTGGGAGAGGTGTCCAAAGAGCCCGAAGCAGGCGCACAGGCGCCCGGCACAATCACCGTGTTCGAGCATCCGCTCGCCGCTTACCAGACCGTGTTCTGCAAAAGCCTGCGACTGCTCGGCAGCAAGCTCGGCCGCAACACCGAGGCCCGCTACTTCAACGAGGCGAACTGGTGCCGACTGTACAAGCGCGAGCTGTGGGACGGCCTGCGATTCCCGGAGGGCCATTACGCGCAGGACATCCGCATGGCAGGCCCCCTGTACGCCCAAAGTGGCCGACATCGATTGCGTGCTCTACTACTGGCTTCAGGAGCCCGGCTCGGTGACGCACTCAAAACGAACCGCCGCATTCTGGCATGATAACGTGCTCTCCGCAGCCGAAAACTTCCAGTTCACTCTGGAGCAAGGCATCACCCCTTGTAGGAACTACTTCGGCTTGACCGCCAGCGTACGCGACGAAGGAAAAGGTCTCAAGGCGCTCGGCTCCGAAGAACTACATGACAGCGACTGGCAAAACCATCTCGATGACGTGGCCACCATGCGCGCCCTAATCAGCAAGCTGAGCATCGGCGAACGCCTGAAATGTGCAGTGCTTGCCACGATTCGCTCCTGCGAAAATGTGGTATACGATAACCGCATCCACTCTATGAAGTAGAGAAGTCACCGAATCCAGTAAACCCCTACCCTCAGTTGGCTAGGACGCGCTGACGTCCGTTTCTGTCATCGACTACGACCAGTCCCAGCAGGAAGACCGGCAATATCGGAAGTACATAACGGCCTTGGATTCCCTCAAAGACCTCAAACCTACTCATTGACGCTAGATCATTCCAGGTCAGTCCCACAAAGAGCACAAACGCTGCTACCTCAGCAGCCGCTATTACGAGAGCCAGAATCAGGAATCGATGTCTTCCCACCCATAAGGCTGGTGTCATCCGACCCGTCCAGTGCTGCTTCACCGTATAGACCGATGCCGCCAGCCAAGCCACCATCAGAACAGCCGCCATTGCGACATACCAAGTCGGCAGATAAGCAAAAGTCCCGAGAAATAGCATGAAATGTACGATTTTGCCGATGGTGAGTACCGGATGAGACAACGCGACACTCACATTATGTGATACATCCACCTGCGCCAACGAACTGCCGAACAGCACGCTCCACGGAAGATACAACGCTCCCGTCAGAACCGCCGCAATCCCCACAAACTCCAGCTTGCGACGTACGGTCATTACCGCAGAAGGTAGGAACAGTACCGCGACCGACACAAACGCATAGGGAGGTTTTTCACACGCTAAGGCCCACGCCAGCACCCCCAATACCGCAGTGTACGGAAGAGAAATCACACGTTTGCCCTCGGCAATCGCAGCGATGGCCGCCACCATACAGGCCGAAAGTGCCACAATCATACCGTCAATCATCAGGCTCGACGCCACAAACGCCGCTGGCGGAATAACCAACAACAGCGCCATCAGCGATTTCCAACGCGGCAGCAGCGCAATGGCAATGCACCCCATAATCGCATACAGAATGCTGTTGGATATTCGCGCCGCCTGCCACTGCGCGTACGGCCGCAAGTTCATCAGCATGGCGATTTTCAGGCCAATGGCTTGGGGCAAGTAATCAAGCGGAAAATACGCGTTAGAGCGATTGGTGTGTGTCCCATCCGGCACAACGATGTGATCAGCCATCACATCATCAGCACTTTGCTGCGTTTCCCGCGACGAATCGCCCTGCGTCGCCCTACTGATTGACTCAACAATCAGAACGTTCGCGAATCCTGGAATCGTCAGCAAACGCGAATCACCCTCAATGGACTGTTGCTTGACGGTGTTGCCGTGCGCATCCTTTCCCTTTGCAACAGGATTCAACGATTGTCCTGTGGCCAATGCGTACGTGGACAACGGATGCATATCAGGATCTGGAATAGTAAGAGGGCCAGCCTGGACGATGAACATACAGGCCTGCAGCGCGAACAACACCAGGAAGATAAAAATATTGCACGCAGTCCCCTTCAAGACATGTGCCACATGCTTCATAACGCCCTACCTTCCGGTCATTCGTCCACAGTCTACCGCACACGCACACCGCAAGGGCCTACCAATACCTGGTCAATCCCAACATAATTCGCCACAACACATTTAGGGATGACTTCATCTTGGGCTTCTTATTACAATACTCAAGTACGTTGTTTATAGAAATGAGCGAGCAGAGTGGACGACATCCAAAACGACCAGGAACCTTCAGCGCAGGAGTCTAGCACGGATATGGAAAAACCGAAGTCCCAGCTGTTCCCTCAAAACAGAATGACGATCAGCAGAGCAACAAATTGCCGCTGCCTTTCGCGTTGAACTTTAGCATATTGATGACTTCAAAGCCCATGGTCATGCTGGCCAAAGCCATATCTTTCTTGCACACACTATTGAAGAAGCGCCCCCGCTGCCCCCTACACGTTGTACGTAGTGGTCATGGCAATGGTTGACGCCGCAGCAGTGCTGTTCATCCAATGGAGCATGTACGAGGAACCCACATATGCCGATCCGGATGCAGTAGATGACACCACCAAAATGTTCAATAGCGTGGCTGGGCAGCTGACGAAATTCGTTGCCCAGATGTGGATGGAACACAACTACGTCTGGCTGCTCAATTTCCTAGTGCTAGGCATGGTGTACCTCGTACTGGTATTCGTTTTGAACCGATTTTGGGTGGCAACCGCCCTATTCTCCATTCTCACGTCAATCTACGCCGTGGCGAACAGCATCAAGGTCGACCTGCGCAACGAACCCATCATCCCTTCTGATTTGGGATTCCTCTCCAGCGGCAACGGTGGGGAGATCACATCATTCATCCCTAAAGACAGCCAGTCACTGGTCAACGGCACCATTACCATGCTTATCTGGCTGACTATTATCTGCTTGGCATTGCAGCTTATCGATGGTCGCCGCTGCGTGATTTCGTTCCACTGGTGGCGTCCATTCCGCAATGTCAAGACCATCATCGGCAATTGCACACGCATCATCGCCGTAGTACTCAGCGTTTCTCTACTGTGGTCATTCACTTGGAATCTGGGAATCAACGGCTCATGGTCCTACAAATGGGCAAAGAGTCTAGGCGATGATCCCCTGCTATGGAGCACGGTTGTCGACGCCACCTATAACGGGCCAACCGTGGGCTTTCTGCGGCTGGCACACGCAAAAACCATGGATAAGCCCAAGGATTACAACAAAGAGACCATGGAGGCTTTGGCTAAACGTTATAAGGAAAGCGCCCAAGCCACTAACGAGGCACGTGCCAATAACCTCACCGACAGTACCGTAGTCATGATTCTTTCGGAATCATTCTCCGACCCAACTCGCGTGCCGGGAGTTGAACTCACTGAAGATCCGATGCCGAATATCCGAGCCCTTGAAGGCACTACCACTTCAGGCCTGATGCTTTCGCCGGGCATCGGTGGAGGCACAGCCAATATCGAACATCAGGCATTAACAGGCCTTAGCCTGGCGTTGTTCGACAATTCCATGCAATCGCCTTATCAGGAGCTTGTCCCGCACCAGAAAACGCCTTATACGTTCAACCAAATATGGAATGATGCTTACGGCAAGAATGGTTCCGTGGCGTTCCACCCATACTTCAAGAACATGTATCTGCGCGATAGCAACTACAAGAAATTTGGTTTCAGCAAGTTGTATTCGCTTGATAGCGACCCCGCAATCGAGCATCAGGACCATATCGACAGTTCGCCATACGTGAGTGATGCAGCCTCGTATCAGAACGTTCTCGACTCGATCAACGACAACGACCATGCACAGTTCATTCAGCTGGTTACCATGCAGAATCATGCGCCTTACAATGATTTCTACGCGGACAACCAGTTCAAAGAAGCCGATGTTTCCCAACTCTCCGACGAAGAGAAACAGTCTATCGATAATTACGCCAAGGGCATCAGCCTCACCGATCAGGAGACTGCGGACTTTTTGAACCAGCTCAATGCAGTTGATAAGCCAGTCACCGTTATCTTCTACGGCGATCATCTGCCCGGCATCTACAGCACCGCGACCAAAGACAAGAACAATACTCTTGTCATGCATGAGACCGATTACTTTATATGGTCAAATCAGGCGTCCGCGTCTGCCGGTGTCAAACTCGACCCGCAGACCGCCGGCTATGTCTCATCGAACTATTTCATGGCTTTGGCTGCTGAACATATGAATGCCAAGGTGTCACCTTATCTGGAAATGCTGACGCAGGTGCAAGCGCAGATTCCGGCAATCAGCCGATTGATCAGCTCCAACGATTCCTGGGGCGATGGCAGCACCGCCTATCTGGATGCTGAAGGGAACCGTCTCAAGCGCAAGGATCTCTCCAAGGAAGCCAAGCAACTACTAAATGATTACCGTCTCGTGCAATACGATATGAGTAAGGGTAAGGGCTACCTTAACGACGATGGATTCTTTGCAGTTAAGTAAGCAAAAGGGGCATCAGACGGTTGTCCAATGCCCCACGAATCGCTTACTTCTCTCGAACCCAATAGTTGCCTGATGTACGAGACAGGTTTGGATTGTAATACGGATCGTTATCTACGATTTCGGCATACTTCTTGCGGAATTTCGCAGATTCCCGATCCAGTCGAGCCTTCTTTTTCTTGCTCTCGATATCGTACCCGCGCGTGACGGACTCGTAGTGGTATAGCTCCACCTCATGCGCCCACACGATGTCACGTCCAAGCTGTTCGTGAATCCGAATGCACAGATCGACATCGTTATAAGCAACCGCCAAAGCCTCATCAAAACCATGCACCGCACGGAAGTCATCGGCCTTCACCATGCAGCATGCTGCCGTGACGGCAGAGTAATTGACGTTCTCGATGAGTCGGCCAAAGTAGCCAAAATCTCCACGGGGGAAACCGACCTGAATATGTCCTGCCACTCCGCCAAGGCCGAGCACGATGCCCGCATGCTGAATGGTCTCAGTAGGATAGTACAGCTTAGCCCCCACGACGCCGACGCGATCCAGCTGCGCGAACGACACCATTCTGGTCATCCAGGATGGGCTGATGACTTCGGTATCGTCGTTGAGGAACAGCAAGTAACGGCCGGACGCTTTCTGCGCCGCCAGATTGTTGATCCTCGAGAAGTTGAACGGAATATCGATCTCTTCCACGTGGAAGCGATCGCCGAGTTTCTTGGCAAAACGCTGGTACAGATCCTGCATATGCGGGTTGTCGCTGCCGTTATCGGCGATGATGATCTCGTAATTGCGGTAATCCGTCTTGTCAATAATTGAGCTGACGCAACGTTCGATATTGTCGTATCCGTTCTTCGTCGGGATGATTACCGACACCAGCTCATCACCGACGACATCGTAATGCACGTTATAGATGCCGTGCACGTTATAGATGCCGTTCGGACTGGCGGATACCACTTCAGCCTGAATCCCGCGCCTCTCAACCGCCGACTGCAGTGCACGCAGACCGGCATCGGACGTATAACTCTTGGCACCGCCGCTGGACGCGGTGGAAGTCGCCAGGGTACGCCAATGGTAAAGTACCTTCGCGATGTGTCGGATTCGAGCAGGTGTGGTTTTCTCCACAAAACGCAGCACCAGGTCATAATCCTGCGACCCCTCATATCCGACTCGGAAACCGCCGATCTCGTCTACGATGCTCTTACGGTACACACCAAAATGACTGATGTAGTTGGTGCTCATCAGCAAATCGGGAGAATAGTTCGGCTTGAAATGCGGGTCGAAGCGGTTCCCCTTTTCGTCCTCTTTGTCTTCGTCACTGTAGATAAGATCCGTGTCCGGATGCTCATTGAGGGTCTTCACTACCTCAAACAGTGCCTGGGGAGCCAGTTCATCGTCATTGTCAAGCAGACCGACGAACTCTCCTGAGGCCTCTTCCAAAGCCGAATTCGTTGCTCTGGAAATGTGCCCATTTTCAGGGCGGAACACCACTTTGATGCGAGAATCCTGCTGTGCATACCGTTCAAGCAGCGGACGCACATGCGGCTCGGACGAATGATCATCAGCCAGGCACAACTCCCAGTTGGAATATGACTGGTTACGAACCGAATCCACACACTTTTCCAGCCACTTCGGCTCCACGTTATATACCGGCACCAGCAACGAAATCAACGGCTGATACGCAAACGAGGCAATCTCATTGCGCACTGCCGTCTCGTCGTAACGCTCTGTTCGACGAATGAGGTTATGGTACACGTGCTTCTGCCAACGAGGACCCCAATACTTATCCAGCAGACGCCTTGTGGTACGGCAAGGATGCCCCAGCAGTGCGACCTTGCGCAAGAAGTTCGACAATCCGGCAAGAACGGACGACGACTGAACCGGGATGATGACTTCCTGACTATCCGTAGAAGTCCTCAGGCGCAAACGCAGCTTGTCGTTCGCCAGTTGCTTACGCCCGCCCGGTACCGATATTTCCGCACGGAAACCAAGGATCGAATCCGAGGGAACCGTAGTCGTCGCGTTCACGTCGGGACGACCATAACGACTCAGGCTGCGCAAACTCGCCACGGGAGATTCCACCAAAGAGATATCAACCTGTTCACCACCGTGTATATCGGCAGCCCATCCGTTAACGAGCACAGTGGATCCGTCTTGCTTAGCATCCACTTGATCAAGGTTGTATACAATGCCCCGCTGTTCCTCGGAAGCATGCGGGAAGCATGCAGCCGCAAACGGGTCAACGATATCGCGATGCATCTTCAGATACTCTGCGATGGCATTCTTATCGATTGACAGGTGAGTGCGCTTGCAATCCGTGAAAACCGAATACGGTTCCCAAAGCACGGTATGACCGGACTGCTTATACATGCGAGTGCAATAGTCAATACCGCGCAGTCCTGCTGCCAAGCGCGTATTGAGTCCGCCTATTTCCACGAACTCCTTGCGACGTACCAGCATGCAATCTTCCGTGGCCGCGAACATGTCACGAGGAAGCAGATCCCTGAAGTAGTAGCCGATTCCTTCATCCCAGGAACCGCGCATTTCAAAAGGCTCACCTTGTTTCAATGCCCGAAGGGTAACGCCCACATTGAGCACACGCTTCTTGGCGTCAAATACCTTGCCACCCACAACGCCAACAGAAGAGGGACGCGCATAATTCACCATTTCGCGTAGCCATGTGCCATCGGTCGGCTTCATGCCGTTTAACAGCACAATCAAATCTTCGGAACGACGCTTTGCCACATCATTCACGGAATCCGCTGCAGCAGCAATCACAGTGAACGACGGATAATCCGTCATCTCTCGTAGCTGCTTCACTTGCGCATCAGTCAGAGAAGAAGCAACCACCGCAACCGTCGGGGTGTAATCGGCATAGTCGATCTTGTACGTACCGAGATTGTCGAGCATACGTACATCGCCGGCTACTCCTCGACGTTCCAGAGCCGCTTCGATTGCCTTGCGACCAGCCTCATAGGCATACATTTTGCTTCGGGGGGCTCCGGCCACGGAGCTTGCAAGGGTGCGCCAGTGGTACAGCATCTGCGGAATATGATGAACGTGATGTGCCTGCTCGGTGGCACGCAGCACGAAGTCATAATCCTGGCTGCCGTCGTATTCGCTGCGCAATGCGCCAACCTTGTCCAACAGCGCACGGCTCACTACCACAAAATGAGTGATGTAGTTATGCCCCAGCAAAAGGTTCGGCGAGTAATTCGGCTTAAAGAACGGGTCAAAGCGCTTGCCTTGCTCGTTGATCTTGTCTTCATCCGAATACACGAAATCCGTATCGGGCTGGTCATTCAGCGCACGAACGACTTCAAACAGCGCCTGCGGTGCCAGTTCATCGTCATTGTCCATGAAACCGACGTAATCACCGGTAGCGAGTTCTATGGCAGAATTCGTCGCCGCCGCGATTCGTCCGTTGCTGTCACGGAAGACAATCTTGATACGCGAATCGCTCGCGGCAAGCTCTTCCAGCAACGGCTTGACGTGCGCAGAAGGCGAATGGTCATCAGCCAGGCACAACTCCCAGTTGGAGTACCACTGGTTTTGCATGGATTCAACGCATTTGCGCAGCCAGACCTCGTCCACGTTGTACACAGGTGTCACCACAGAGATAAGCGGAGTCTTGGAAAATGTGGCAATGATGGGCTCAGCTTCTTGCTGGGTCATCGTTTCATGGCGCTGAATCCACGAATCGTAAAAATCCGTCTCACCAACAACGCGGCGTTTCACCGCGTCTCGCAAATCCTTCATCGCCTCACGATTGCCGAGATGCGCGGTATAAAACATGAGTCTGTGCGCGCGGGTGCTGATGTACTGCATGCGGAATCGACTCATCAAACGCTGAACATTGATGTGCCTTGTCATGGTCGTGCCAGGCGTCTGACACATCAAGTCGAAATTCTGCACTCCCCGAGGAATAACAATCGTGAAGCCTGCTTGATCGCTGGGATCCAATCTATACGTCTTTTCCAGATCAACACGAGTATTCCGCGATACCGTCACACCCGTGCCGGCTACCGCCAACGGCAGGGAGGTCTGCCTCATCTTGTCGACCGCCCAGCCGGTCACTATAGTCCGAGACTGTTCCCCAACCTTGACGTTCTCTACTTTTTCGACTGTTACCTGATATGTACGATCATTCAACAACGTCAGCATGCTTGTTCTGTCCTTATCATCTCAGCAGACGAATTAATCGATTGTCACTTGCACCGTATTGTCCGGGTTCACCACTGACATCACTTCCGCGGCGGATCCCTTGATGTGGAATCTGCAGGCATTCTCCGCCAACTGCAAACGCTCAGAGTCCGTCTGCAGAGCAATACAGATGCGGAAATCGCCAAATGCGAGCACATTCTTCACCGCAAATTCGGCCGTATGCTTACCAGCTGAAATCTTATCGTCCTCGGAGCCAAACGGCATGGAAAGCACAGGGACATTGCGGCCATCAAACACATCGATGAACAGCTGGTTCGCAGGAACCGGACGATCGCATTCGAAGTCAACATTCATGGTGAAGTCCTCGCGCGTATCCAGGAATTTCTGCGTCTCGCCATCGACGGCAACGTTTACGGCATTCACGGTCACGGCATTGCGAATAGCCGCTTCCTTTTGCTGTGCCTCCACTACTTCGCGCGGGGGAAGGAACGAATCGGAGTAAGCATCGGCAATCTCGTCAGGGTCGCCGATCTTCGCAATATAGCCGTCCTGAATGAGCATTGCCCGATCGCAATACCTGCGCACATCCGGCATGGAGTGGGTGACCAGAATAACCGTCTTCTTGTTGCGCTTCGCCTCAAAGAAATAGTTCTGGCACTTCTTCTGAAAAGCTTCATCGCCCACGGCAAGCACCTCATCAAGAACGAGGATGTCGCCCTGCGATTTAATTGCCACAGAGAACGCCAGACGCACCTGCATACCGCTGGAGTAGTTCTTCAGCTTCTGTTCCATGAAATCGCCGAGTTCGGCAAACTCCACGATGTCGTCATACATGGCATCGATCTCGTCATTGGAGAAACCGAGCATGGCACCGTTGAGATATACGTTCTCACGGCCAGTCAACTCGGGGTTAAATCCAACGCCCAGTTCAATGAACGGCACGAGTTTGCCGTCCGCTTCGATTGTGCCTGTATTCGGCGTATAAATCTGGGAAATAAGTTTCAGCAGGGTGGATTTGCCAGAACCGTTCTTACCAACAATGCCGAAAAACTCACCTTGCTTGATATCAAAGGTGATGTCCTTAAGCACTTCCTGCGTGCGGTATCCACGAATGCCACGAAGCCAATTGAACAGCATGTTCTTCAGACTTCCAGCACGCTCAACCGGAAGTTTAAAGTTCTTGGATACGTGCTCTACCTTGAGAGCCACCGGTCGATCAGCGTTCTTCTGTTCCATCGCTTTGTCCATCTTGTTCATCGTCACACCAACTCCGCGAAGTACTGGGATTTAACGGTGAAATACTTCAAACCACCCAAGAAGATCAGTACGGAAAGAATAATCGGCCAGCACTGCAGGAATGGGTTATCCACCCACTGCCAAATGGTCTGATTTGCAGGGCTAATCATCACATGACGCGCATCCTGAACGATTTGCGCCACCGGGTTGAGAATCAGATCGAGCCGGGCAAATATCGGACCATACTCGCCCGCCTTTGAAGTGATAAGGGAAATAGGGTAGATAATAGGCGTGGCATAGAATCCAGCCTGCATTACCACTTCCCAGATGGGGTTCAAGTCACGCAGATTGACATACACGGCACTGAGGAAGAAAGCGATTCCCAACGACAGCATATACAGCTCAAGCACCAGAGGAACCATCAGCAACCACGACCAGGTAAGACTGACGCCGTTAATCAGAGCAAATACCACTACCACAACAAAATTGATGCCGAAGTTAATCATGGCACTCATAGATGAGGCAATGACAATCACATACTTCGAGAAGTGAATCTTACGCAGCAGATCACCGTGTCCCACAATCGACATCATGCCGCCGGTAGTGGTTTCATTGAAGAAATTCCACATGATGATGCCCAGAAGAAGAGCCACAGAGAAGTGCGGCACATCAGCACCGAACTTCAGGAATCGGACGAACACGAGATACATGATGGTGAACAGCATCAGTGGCTTGAGCACAGACCAGATGTATCCCAAGAAGGACTGCTGGTAGCGAAGCTTGAAGTCGGTGCTGACCATCGCCTTCAGTAATAGGCGGTTCTTCCTGGTGAAGATTTCCGTGATGTTCAAAATTGCTCCTCAAATACAACAAACCCGCATATTTTATCAGCGCGGACTAACAATCTATGCGGGTTTTCAGTGAAGGTCTATCGATCCATCGGTTTGACGATG
>ERZ773237.2604-NODE-2604-length-11876-cov-2.596142_pt1 | contig 11876 bp, 9 predicted proteins | sample MGYA00580990_ERZ773237 | MGnify/ENA primary metagenome ERZ773237 (study PRJEB29015, sample SAMEA2737749) | human gut metagenome | biome: human gut; feature: human-associated habitat; material: faeces | place: China | collected 2012 ...
TGATCTTCCGTAACCTTGCCCAAGCCAGACAGATACGCCTCGCGACCAGCTTCGATCGCCTTCTTGAACGCGCGTGCCATCAGCGGAATATTGCCGGCGGAAGCGATGGCCGTGTATGCCATCACCGCGTCCGCGCCCATTTCCATGGCTTCCGCAGCCTGGCTCGGACGGCCAATACCAGCGTCGATGATCACCGGAACATTGGAGTTCTTGATGATCACTTCAATGAAATCGCGTGCACGCAGACTTATTCGAGCCGATCATCGCGCCGAGCGGCATTACGCAAGCCGCACCCGCGTCTTCAAGACGCTTCGCCGCAATCGGATCGGGGAACATGTACGGCATGACCACGAAACCTTCTTTTGCCAGCTGTTTCGTGGCTTTGATGGTTTCCTCATTGTCGGGCAGCAGATACTTCGCCTCATGTTCGATCTCCACCTTCACGAAGTCCGTCTGGCACACTTCGCGGGCGAGACGTGCAATACGCACCGCTTCCTCGGCATTGCGTGCGCCGGACGTGTTCGGCAGCATGGTGATGCCTTTCGGAATGTAATCGAGCAGATTGTTTTCGGTGGTACGGCAGCGACGCAACGCCATGGTGACGATCTGCGTGCCCGCGTTCTCAATGGTCGCCTTGATGAGGTTCAGATCGTAGCGGCCGGAACCGAGGATGAAGCGGCTCGTGAACTTGTGTCCGCCGAGGATCAACGGATCGGCGTCGCCGGTGGCGATTTCGTCATACGCGTGCGCATCCGGTTCCGGCAGCAGTGCGGTGTTCGTGGTGGTGCCGACCAGCTCGTCGAGCGTGGCGTTCGGTGCCGCCGCGAAGTCTTTTTCCGCGGTGGTGATCGTGTTTTCGGTGCTCATGGTTAATCCTTACTATGCGATTAGTGTTGTGTCATTCGTTGCAATTTGCAATTTGCAATTTGCGATTGCAATTGCAATTGCGTTTGTGTTTGCGTTTCGCGGTCAGGCGTCTTCTTCGCCGAGAATCAAGCGAGTGATCATATTGGCTTCATGGCAGGCGACCACACCCACGCGCGGTGCCATCAGACCAGCGCCCGGCACCGGAGCGGTTTCGCCATCGCCGCAGAAGTAGAAATTCTTCGAAACGCGACGAGTATTCACCAAATTGGAACTGCGGAATCCCGCCATTCCAGAAGCGCTCACCAGCTTCTTGTTCGGCAGATTCTCAAGCACGGCATTCACCAGCATCGTCTTGTTTTCCGGCACGTCGAACGCTTCGCAAATAATGTCTTCATTGCCGAACAGTGTCGGCACGTTCTCGTCGGTCACTTTCACGGTATCAATGGTGATATCGATAAAAGGATTGATCTGACGCAAGTTACTGCGCAATGCTTCCGTCTTGTACTGCCCAAGATCCTTCAAAAAATACTGCTGACGATTCAGATTCGTCATATCCACGCGATCAAAATCAATCAAATGCAGGTGACCGACGCCAATGCGGGTCAACGCCACCGCAATGGTCGATCCGAGGCCGCCGCAGCCGCAAATGGCCACGTGCGCCGCGTCGAGCTTGTCTTGCGTGGCTGCGGTATGACGGTCGAGCAGGGCCGCACGGATTTCTTCGCGGCTGACGAGCGTGGTCGGGTCGGGCTGGTTGTCGAAAGCGTGCTGGCGGGCGTCGATCTGCGCCTGCGATGCGGATGGTTCAAAAGTCATGGTTGTTCTCGTATTCTCGTTTTCCGTTCGTGCGTTGTTTTTGCCGGGTTGGTTGTGTTTTGTATGTTCTTACGATTGTTACGCGTGCATTGTGCCGGTCGTAATCGCAAGAAATTTTGAAAGTGGTTCAGCCGCCCTGCACGAACGTGACGATTTCCAACGTATCGGTGCCCTTGAGCTGCGTCTGCGCACGCTGGGTGCGAGGCACGATCTCACCATTGAGCTCGACAGCCACGCGGTCGGCGCGCAGGCCCTTGCTTTCGATCAGTTCGGCCACGGTGATCGGCGTGGCGATGTTCTCTTCCTTACCGTTGATGATCATTGCGGTTCCCTTCTGTGTCTGTCGTGACACATGCTTCCTGCACTCCAAATGTCCGTTTCTGGTGAATCGGACATCCGGAGGTTCATTGTTGGTCTTTAAATGTCCGATTCTGCAGAATCGGACACGCACGGCATCTATTTCAGTCCACGGATGTCCGTTTCTGGTGAATCGGACACGTAGGCGCTTGTTCGAGCCGCTTGTGCGTCCGTTTCTGCAGAATCGGGCACTCAAGGTTGGTACGAAAAAAGGGTCGCCGAAGGAACCGTACCCTATGAGGTGGTGCGCCCCTCCGTGACCCTAATCACGCGATATTCGGTTATCGCGAACGGAAGATGAGATACGTCTTGCGGCGTGAACAACCCGTCTCCTTACGGCGGCATTACCCGCATCAAGTCCTCGGTCGAAGCTCTATGAGCTCCCTCTCAGCCTTTCGGCTCCCGTTCGGTTGTGCCTTCATCTTCGCGCACGCGCCCGACAAGCTTGCGCCGGTTCACGTTGGGTTAGTCTTGATGTGAACATGTGCGAATCGGCTGAGTGCTTGCAAGGAAGGGGAAGATGATGATGGACGGCGAGTTGGCAGGATTTGCGATTCCTCGGCTTGGTATGGGAACGATGGCTTTGGCGATTGAGGGGCGCCCGGATCGCGATACCGCGATTCGTACGATTCATGCCGGTTTGGACGCGGGTGTTCGCTATTTGGACACGGCTTGGTCATATTATCTGCCGAGCGAGCCTGGCACCGGCACTGCGGAAGACCTTGGCTACGGCGAAAAGTTGGTGCGTGATGCGCTCACTTCGTGGAATGGCCCCCGAGATGAAGTGCTGGTCGCCACGAAAACTGGCTATCGACGCACCATGGAGGTCCCCGCTTTTGTTGCTCTTGTGTCCGATTCTGGAGAATCGGACAAACAGGGTGCCGGATTTGGGGTACAGATGTCCGATTCACCAGAATCGGACACTCAGGGGCGGGATTCTGAGGGATGCAGCCGTCGGCCTGGCGAGGAACGCCAGCATTTGCAGGCGGCGGGCAGTCAATACGGGTGGATGGCGGATTCGCGCCCCGAAACCATGATTCGTGACGCCAAGGAGTCCGCGTTGCACTTGGGCGTCGATACGCTCGACCTGTTGTATTCGCATGGCCCCGATCCCGCGGTGCCTTACGAAGACCAATGCGGCGCGTTGAAGCAGCTGCTCGACGAAGGCGTGATCAAATATGCGGGCATCTCCCGTGTGAATAACGAGCAGATCGATCTTGCGCGCGGCATTATCGGCAGCGGCTTGGTCGCCGTGCAAAACCAGTTCTCGCCGTCGCATCCCGATCCGGAACATACGATGGAGCATTGCGCCGAATTGGGGCTCGCTTTCGTCTGTTGGTCGCCGCTCGGCGGATTCCTCGATACGTTCGATCAGAGCGCGTACGATCCGTTCCGCACGGTTGCCGCGCAACGTGGTTGCTCCTACCAGCGTGTGGTGCTGGCGTGGGAATTGACCCGTTACGAACGTCTGTTCACCATTCCCAGCGCTCGCAATCCGCAGGAAATCAACGATTCCTTCGCTGCAACGCAACTTCAGCTCACTCAAGAAGAGCTTGCGATGCTTCCTTGCTGATTATCGTTTCCTTTTTGGGCGTTTTCCTGTACTTGCACGTTGCGATCGAAAAATGTTTACAGTAAAAGATATTATCGAGACATAACTGATGGGCATCGAATAAGGCGAGGTGAAGCGTGGGCTTCGAGCGGGAGTCGTTTGACAAGCTGATGAAAGTGGTCTGGGGTAAGAAGTCTCAGATGCAGCAGGCGATGTCGCGTGATTCCAAGGGCGAGCCATTCATTATTCGCGAGCTTGAGTTCAAGGGCGCGCAAACGCCTTCGCAGTTGGCTACCGCGTTGAAGGTCACGTCGGGCAGGATTTCCACGCTGTTGGCTGCGTTGGAAAAAAAGGGTCTGATCGAGCGTGAGGTCGATCCCAACGACCGACGCATTGTGCATGTGAATCTTACCGAGCAGGGGCGGGCGAAGGCCAAGCAGCAGCGCGAGGATATGCGCGACGCCGTCTGCTGGGTCTTTTCGCAGATGGGGGAGCGTCGCACGCGCGAATTCGTGGATCTTACCGAGGAATTTGCCACATACGTGACCATCTGCATCCCTGGCCAGCCCCGCCCCACCGCCGAAGAAGTAAAGCAAGCCTTCGCAAAAGCCGAATCTGAAGATCCTGCGTAGGGACTGCCTACCACGTAAGCGTGCGACCGGCATGCGCCGCTCGCGACTGTAAGCTTGGCCAAACGGCCTTGAGTGTGTCGCGAATGGTATATGTTGGCCGCGCGCGACCGAGCTGAGAAGAATCGCTCTCAGCAAATACACAGAAATATGAGATTGTCTTACACTGTAAGTAATTAAATATCGTAAGACAATTCAATAGGACTTATGTAAATCATTAATCGCAATTCGATCAACTCATGTAGTTGATCCAACCAATCCATCAATCGCAAAAACTTCAAACGCAACACAAGAGAAGGAATCCAAGCATGTTCCGCATTATGCGATACCTCTCCAAAGCGGAGATAGGCCAGATGCTCATTGCACTGGTCAGCATCGTCGGGCAGATCTGGCTTGACCTGACCCTGCCGGACTACATGTCCGACATCACCACCCTCGTGGAAACCCCCGGCAGTGAAATGCACGATATTTGGATCGCCGGCGGCAAAATGCTGCTTATTTCGCTTGGATCGGCAGCATGCGCCATCATCACCGGCTATTTCGCGGCACGCATCGGCGCATCGTTCAGCCAGCGTCTGCGTTCCATGGAATTCCGCAAGGTAGAATCGTTCGGACCGGCTGAAATGAGCCGATTCTCCACAGCCTCGCTGATTACGCGTTCCACGAACGATATTACGCAGATTCAGATGTTCATCACCATGGGATTGATGATGATTGTCAAATCGCCGATTATGGCGGTTTGGGCCGTCTGCAAGATTGCGGGAGACGGTCTCGAATGGACGCTCGCCACCGGAATCGCCGTAGTGATTCTGCTGGCGGCCATCGTCATCATGATGGCCATGGTCATGCCGAAATTCAAGGCCATGCAGGCCCTGACCGACAACATCAACCTCGTGGCCCGCGAGAACCTCACCGGCCTGCGTGTGGTGCGCGCCTACAACGCCGAGGACTACCAGGAAGCCAAATTCACCAAGGCCAACAAGGACCTCACCGACACCCAGCTGTTCACCAACCGCGTCATGGCGTTCATGATGCCGCTGATGAACACCATCATGAACGGTCTGATGCTTGCCGTCTACTGGATCGGTACCTACCTGATCGATGCCGCCGGGCTCAAGGACAAGCTCACCGTGTTCTCCAACATGGTCGTGTTCTCCAACTACTCCGTGCAGGTCATCATGAGCTTCCTGCTCATGAGCATGGTGTTCGTGCTCTGGCCGCGCGCCGACGTGTCCGCGCAGCGCATCATGGAGGTGCTCGACACTGAGCCAATCGTCGAGAACGGCACCAAAACCGCCGCCGACGTGGCCAAAACCGGCCAGAGGGGCACCGTGGAATTCCGCAACGTCAGCTTCACCTACCCGGATTCGCGCGAGGCGATGCTGGAAGGCATCAACTTCACCGCCGAGCAGGGCCAGACGGTGGCGTTCATCGGCTCCACCGGCTCCGGCAAGTCGTCTCTTATCAATCTCGTGCCGCGCTTCTATGACACCAGCCAAGGCCAGGTGTTGGTCGACGGCGTGGACGTGCGCGACTACGACCTGAAGGCCCTGCGCGACAAGATCGGCTACGTGCCGCAGCAGTCCGTGCTGTTCAAGGGCACCGTGGCCTCCAACGTGAGCTACGGCGATCAGCCGGGCGACCCGGCGGAGGTCGAGATGGCCGATACCTCCACCCCGGCCGGGCGCAAGCGCGAGGCCGCGTTGATCGCCGCTGGCGAGGCCGCGGAATGTGCCGATATACCGGCCGAGCAGCTGAATCGCGTCAAGGCCGCCGCCGACGTGGCGCAGGCCAGCGAGTTCGTGGCGCGCATGGACGGCGGGTATTCCGCCGCGATCGCCCAAGGCGGATCGAACGTGTCCGGCGGCCAGAAGCAGCGCCTGTCGATTGCGCGCGCGGTGTACCGTCACCCGGAAATCCTGATTTTCGACGACTCGTTCTCCGCGCTCGACTTCAAGACCGACCGCGAAGTGCGCGACGCGCTCGCCCGCGAGGCCAAGGATTCCACCAAGCTCATCGTGGCCCAGCGCATCGGCACCATCATGAACGCCGACCGCATCGTCGTGCTCGACGACGGCAAGGTCGTGGGTCAGGGCACGCACAAGGAACTGCTCGACAACTGCGACGTATACCGCCAGATCGCCGAATCCCAGCTCAGCCAGTCGGAGCTTACGGCGTAGGGGGGGGCGGCAGCGGTAGCTCCCCATGTCAGGGGCTGAGCCGTAAAGGGAACAGCCCAGTGGGCTGTTCCCAGGCGAAGACGAGCTGATAAGCGAGCGAATAAAACAGCACAGCTGACTGAGGGGTAGTCGCGTACGGCTTCTCTCCCTCTGGCGCTTCGCGCCACCTCCTTCATCAGAGGGAGGTCAATACGGACTTTTAAGGAGTAAAACAAATGCCAAGAGGACCAATGGGCGGCAGGCGTGCCGTCGAAGAGCCCCATGATTTCGGCAAAGTCATGGGCAAGCTCGTGAACTATTGCCGCAACTATCTTCCCGTCATCATCATCGCGCTCATCCTGGGCGCGGCCGGCACCGTCTGCCAGATCGTCGGCCCGGACAAGCTCAAGGACATGACCAACGAGATCGTCAAAGGTCTGCCCGCCATCGTTAACGGCAGACCGGTGATGAACTCGGTAGATTTCGGCACGGTGGGCCACATCGCCTGGACTTTGGTGGCCCTGTACGTGGGCTACGCCGTGCTCGGCTACGTGCAAAGCTGGATGATGGCCAACGTCACCCAGCGCACCGCCCAGCGACTGCGCGAATCGATCTCGGTCAAAATCAACAAACTGCCGCTCAAATACTTCGACAAGGTCAGCTACGGCGACGTGCTGTCCCGCATCACCAACGATGTGGACGCCATCGGCCAGACGCTGGGGCAGTCGCTCGGCTCGCTGATTACCTCGGTGACGCTGTTCGTGGGCGCGCTGGTGATGATGTTCTACAACAACGTGATCATGACCCTGTGCGCCATCGGTGCCAGCCTCATCGGCCTGATCATCATGATGGCCATCATGAAGTCCTCCCAGAAGTACTTCGCCCGGCAGCAGATGGCGCTAGGTGACGTCAACGGCCACGTGGAGGAGATGTACGCCGGCCACCTCATCGTCAAGGCATACAACGGCGAGGCCGATTCGATCCGCCGCTTCGAGAAGTACAACTCGGACCTCTACGAGTCCGGCTGGAAGTCGCAGTTCCTCTCCGGCCTGATGATGCCGCTCATGAATTTCGTGGGCAACTTCGGCTACGTGGTGGTGTGCGTGGTGGGCGCGGCGCTCGCGCTCGACGGGCAGATCGAGTTCGGCGTGATTGTGGCGTTCATGATGTACATCCGCCTGTTCACTCAGCCGCTTTCGCAGTTTGCGCAGGCCTTCCAGAACCTGCAGCGCTGCGCGGCCGCCGCCGAGCGCGTGTTCGGCTTCCTTGAAGAGCCGGAGATGGAAGACGAATCCGGCAAGCAGGCCCTACTCGGCAAGAACTACATGGGCGGCCACGAAGTGAAGGGCGACGTGGAATTCAGCCACGTGCAGTTCGGCTACGAGCCGGGCAAGCCGATTATCAACGACTTCTCCGCTTCAGTCTCGGCCGGTCAGAAGGTCGCCATCGTCGGCCCGACCGGTGCCGGCAAGACCACCATGGTCAACCTGCTGATGCGCTTCTATGAGATTTCCGGCGGTTCGATTTCGATTGACGGCGTGGACACCAAGTCCGTGCCGCGCTGGAACGTGCACGACCAGTTCTCCATGGTGTTGCAGGATACGTGGGTGTTCCGCGGCACTGTGCGCGAGAACGTCGCTTACTCCAAGCCTGGCGTGACCAACAAGCAAATCGAGGATGCGTGCAAGGCCGTGGGCCTCGACCACTTCATCCGCTCACTGCCGGACGGCTATGACACCGTGCTCGATGACAAGTCGTCGCTCTCCCAGGGCCAGAAGCAGCTGCTGACCATCGCCCGCGCGATGGTGCAGGACGCGCCGATTCTGATTCTCGACGAGGCCACCTCCTCGGTCGATACCCGTACTGAAGAGCTGATTCAGAAGGCCATGGATGCGCTGACCGTGGGGCGTACGAGCTTTGTGATCGCGCATCGCCTCTCCACGATTCGCGACGCCGACATGATCCTCGTCATGAACCACGGCGACGTGATCGAGCGCGGCACGCATGATGAACTGCTGGCGGCGGGCGGTTTTTACGCCGACCTCTACAACAGCCAGTTCGCGCTTGCTGACTGACGGATTGTTTCCTGCGTTAGCGGATTAGCGGATTAGCTATACTCGGCTCCCCTCTCCGAGGGGAGCTGTCAGCGGAGCTGACTGAGGGGGAGCAACCCATCGGTCCACCCGAGGGAATGCTCCACTGGATGTGATACTGATGATTTCGTACATTAGTGTGTGAAAAAACCGCCCGGAAAATTGGGGGATTGGGCGGCGGTGCGGTTGGCGTTGAGGATGGCGCATTCGAAGGGGAAATGAGCGCGTAACTGGGTGGCCGAGGTGGTGAACAGAGCAGTGGCGAGTCCGTCGGCCAGTGTGACAGGGACGTGTGCTGCAACGGTGTTCGACGAATCGTCGGTATCGCGGTTTGCCGTTGTCGAGGCATTGCTGGCATGCGTCGATGTCTTCGTGGTTATGGCGCTCGATGGCGGCGTGACGGCCACCCATGTGGCGGCTACATCGTCAACCGGTAGTCCGTCGATGGCGTTGAGCAGATGGTGAAGTTGGTGACCTGCGGCGTCAGACCAGTGGCGGCGGCTGGGGGAGCTCGCGCAGAATGCACCTTGGCTGATTTCGACCGCACCTACGGCGTTGGCCGGATCGGCAGGATCTTCAAGGGCGATGGTGATTGGTTCGTCCGTATGCACTAGCAAATCACCCCCGGCGTCGATGACGTATTGAATGGGTTGAGGGTGGCCCGCGCCATCGCCCAACATCCCCGCAAGCAAATCCACCAAATACCCCTTACCGCACGCGCCGAAATCGAGCGCGACCGGTCCGCGCGTCACCAGTGTTGTGCCATGCCGCTCAACGTCGGCTGACCAAATGGCTCGTCCGTGGATCGCGCCTGCATGTTCAGCGGCATCTGGCGCAGGCGTAAACGAATACGACTCGTCATAGCCAAGCCGAATCAAATCCTCGCCCACGCACGGGTCGGTCGCCCCATCGGTTGCCGCAAACAGGCGGTCGTACAGGCCAAACAGACCCGATGCCCAGTCGGGAAAATCGAACGTGCCGCCATGTGCGGCCGTGCGCATCCGGCCGACGATGGAATCATCGCGGAATCGAGATAATACAACCTCATATTCATGGATGAACGAGCCAATACGATCGCGTATCTCATCGTCCAATACGCTCTCGGTGTGCACCAGTAATCCGGTCCCCAACGCATCAGGAAAAGCGTATACGTATGGCAGTTGCTCGGTCAGACTTGTCATGCCCACTATCGTAGAGCGCATGGTGTGCCGGTGTATACTGGATTTTGACACTGTGTCAATGTTGATTCGGAGGTTGTGAGAATGGGCAATGCGACTACAGCAAGTGTAACGGGTGTGCAAGTTGCACCGGCGAAGTCAGCCATCAGAGATCTCCCCATCGCCAAAGTGTGGGCGTTTGCGGTCGGCCAGTTCGGCTGGGCACTGCTTTCCGGCATTATCTCCAACTGGCTCGTGTATTTCTATCAGCCCGATCAGGAGACCATCTCTCAAGGCCAGACCGTATTCGTGCCGCAAGGCCTGGTCGTTCTCGGCATCGTGACCGTGGTGGGCGGCATCACCGCCTTCGCCCGATTCTTCGACGCCTTCGTGGATCCGGCCGTGGCGTCCCTTTCCGACCGTTGCGATTCCAAATCTGGACGCCGTATGCCGTTCCTGAAATTCGCCGCCCTGCCGCTCGCGGTGGTCACCGTGCTCGTGTTCTGGAGCCCGATCAACGGCACCAGCTGGGTGAACGCGGCGTTCCTGTTCGTCACCGTGATCGGCTACTACATCGCCCTCACGTTCTACTGCACGCCGTACAACGCGCTCATCGCCGAACTCGGCCACGACTCCAAGCAGCAACTCACCATCTCCACCGCCATCTCCTTCACTTGGGTGGCCGGCACGGCCATCGCGTACGTGGCGCCGGTGATTTGGGGCGCGTTCGTGCCGATGATGGGCCGCATCACCGCCATCCGCGTGACCTTCACCATCATGGCCGCCGTGGCGTTCGTGTGCATGCTGGTGCCGCCGCTGGCCATCCGCGAGAAGGACTACGTCAACTCCCAGCCCACCTCCGAATCGACCATCGAATCCCTGAAGCAGACGTTCGGCGACGGCGAATTCCGCAAGTTCGTATGCTCCGACGTGGTCTACTGGGTGGCCATCACCACCTTCCAGACCGGTCTGCCGTTCTTCGTGACCAGCCTGCTCAAGCTGCCGGAAACCACCACGACCATCTACTTCGTGCTCATGACCGGCGTCTCTGTGCTGTTCTATCTGCCGGTCAATATTCTGGCCAATAAGGTCGGCAAGAAGAGGCTGCTGCTGGTTGCCTTCGTGATCTTCACCTGTGCGTTCGCATTTGCCGGCGCCCTTGGTTCGGCCGTGCTCGGCTTCATTCCGGCGATGGCCCAGGGTTTGGTGCTCTCGGTGGTCGGCGCGATTCCGATGGCCGCGTTCGGCATCCTGCCGCAGGCCATCGTGGCGAATATCGCCGACGCCAGTTCCAAGACCACCGGCCAGGACCGTCAGGGCATGTTCTACGCGGCCCGCACCTTTGCGATGAAGATGGGCCAGTCCGTGGCCATGCTGCTGTTCACCGGCGTCTCCACCATCGGCATGGCGTCCGGCGCGGGCTACCGCATCGCCGCCGTGTGCGCGGCCGTGCTGTGCGGCTTGGGCGGCATCGTGTTCGCGTTCTACAACGAGAAGAAGGTGTTGGGCGTGCTGGAGACGTGATGGCGTTGCCGGGTGCCGCCGCGGTATCCATACGGAGCGGTGTGGGTGACTTGCCCCGTCTGCGACACCGAAACGTTACCGTGTCGACACGCGTGCGACACTTCGGCGTCAAATTGCGTTTGACCGTACTCCGTACTATATTGTTGCGAGTTGCTTTGCGGAGCAAAGTAACATCCAAGGGGCTGTAGCTCAGTTGGTAGAGCGCTTCGTTCGCATCGAAGAGGTCGCGGTTTCGACTACCGTCAGCTCCACGAGACCCTCTGCATTCATTCCACCGCAGAGGGTCTTTTCATTTGTTTTCGTTGAAATTCTGCCATCTCGCGTTTCAAGGGGCTGATTTGGGGTTTGCCGGAGGTCTACTTGCGTTTCGAGGGGCTGATGGTCAAGTAGATACGCCGCCAAAATGGCGGAATAGCGTTGCGTCAAAGCCGTTTGTACTGGTGCTTCACCGGATGAGGAGCCCCTTGAAACGGAAGTAGACCTCCGGAACATGTGAAATCAGCCCCTGCAAAGGGAGAATGCCTCGATTTCGCCATGGATTGTCGTGGATTGCTCTGTGGCATGGGCAATACTGGGAGTATGACAAGCGCAGATGAGTTGAATGAGCAGTATGACGCTGACGGTAGCGTGACGCAAGTGCCTGAACGCAATGATGAAGTTCATGCCGGCGAATCCGCCGTCGCCCAATCCCGCGAATCGGCCGTGACCATCCCCGCCGGCAC